>ERZ1370068.8252-contig-7121_pt1 | contig 80864 bp, 119 predicted proteins | sample MGYA00561227_ERZ1370068 | MGnify/ENA primary metagenome ERZ1370068 (study PRJEB38410, sample SAMEA6850437) | metagenome | study: Metagenomic assessment of the ecological functions of the soil: analysis of the soil microbiota associated with the...
ATACAGCAGCTGCGTGCTGTCTTCCTTGACGCAGACGCCGGAAGGAGGCTTTCGTCGCGAGGCACACTGACCACTGCCGCGGCCTGCGCGGAAGCCATCACCCCGGCCACGGCTTCCCACCGGAACGCGCTGCCGTCGAGCAAGGCTGATGCCGGGCGTCGGCGAGCGCAAGTCGAGCGCCAGTTCGGCCAGCGTCTGAAGCATGTTGCGCGGATTCGCGGTCCATCTCCGCGGCGAGGGCGGCAAACGCGTGGCGTTCGCGCTCGTCGCTGCGCGGGATGCGGCGGACGAGGTCGACAGCTCGCGCCTGATGTCGACGTCGTCGGAACGTGGCGTCAGTCTTCCGCCCGCTGAACGGTGCTCGCGCGCGGCGACTGGTTCCGGCGTTTCGAGGGACCATGGGCGGCGCCTCGAGGCGGCAGTGCGTTTCGCGACACCGCCGCTCCGAGGCAGGGATGAAAGATGGCACGCGCCGGTCGAGATCTCCATTAGGGGAAACCCGTACAAGCGTATGGTGGCTCACAACAATATATGTTGCCGGCCGGCCTGTCCGCGCGCCCGAGAATCAACTCTGGGATCGAGGATGCGTATGCAGCACAATGCGGACGAACGCAGGAAATGGGCGTAAGGAATCCGACAGCCTGCTCGTCGTCGCCGTCGGCGCCTCGGCCGGCGGCGTGGCGGCGCTCCGTCAGTTTTTCCCGCGTCGTCGCTGGGAAGAACATCGCCTACGTGGTCATCCTGCATCTGTCGCCGACCACGACAGTCTGGCTTGCGGAAGTGTTGCAGGTCGTGGTGCCCTCGCCGGTGCGGCGCGTCGACGCTCCCACCCGTCCCCGAAGCGGATCACATCTACGTCGTGCCGCCCAACCGCAGTCTCGCGGTCGCCGATGGATCGCTCCACCGTTTCCGACATCACCTGCGCGGAGCAGCGCCGCTCGCCGGTCGACGTGTTTTTCCGGGCGCTGGCTGACGCATAGCGGCAGTCACGCCGTGTGCGTCGTGCTGTCCGGCACCGCGCGAACGGCTCCGCCGGCCTGCGGCGCCGGCGTGAACACGGCGGGCTCTCGATCGCCCAGGATCCCGAATCAGCCGAGCATAGCCGACATGCCGGGCCATGCTTATCGCCACCGGGGCTGGTGGATTTGGTGCCGCCGGTGAAGAGATGCCGTCGCGCATCGCTCGAGTACGCCGGGCGGCTGGCTGGTCGGCGATCGCTCCGACGACGGCCATCACGAGTCCGACGACCTGCATCGGCGCTGCGCGAAGTTCTCACGCTGCTCAGGGTGCGCACCGGCAACGATTTTCCAACCACAAGCCGGCCACGCTGATGCGGCGCATCCATCGCCGGATGACGGTGGTGGGGATCGCAGAGCTCGCGCACTATGCCCGGCGGATTCGCGAGCAGCCGGACGAAGCGGTGACGCTGATGCGCGAGCTGCTGATCCAGCGTCACGCATTTCCGGTTCCGCGACGGCCGAGGGCGTTCCGGGTGCTCGAAAGAACGGGTCATCCCGCGGCTGGTCGAGTCGAAGGGGCCTCGACGACCAGGTCCGGATCTGGATCCCGGCCTGCGCGACGGGCGAGGAGGCCTACTACTCCGTCGCCATGCTGCTCTCGGAGTCGCTTGACGCCCACGCCGACCATCCGTCGGCACAGGTGTTCGCGACCGACCCTGGACGAGGACGCGGTCGCGGCCGCTCGCGACGGCTACTACACCGAGAGACCGAGGTCGCGGACACGTGTCCGAAGAACGCGTCGCGCGATTTTTCCTCCGCGAGACGACCGGCTACCGCGTTCGCCGCGAGCTGAGAGAGCTGATTCTGTTCGCGCGCCACAACCTGATCAGGATCCGCCGTTCGCGCACCTCGACCTGATTTCGTGCCGGAACCTCCTGATCTATCTGAATCGCGCCGCCCAGGATCGGATTATCGAGGTCTTTCATTTTGCGCTGCGCCCCGGGGGTTTCTGCTGCTCGGTCCATCCGAGTCGCCCGACGGCGCGGGCGATCTGTTCACCACCACCGATCGCGGCGTTCATCTCTATCAGAGCCGGGCCGTGGTGATGCCGTCACGCGATGCCGGAAGCGGCGAGGACGCCCGGGGCCCGGCCGCTGGTGTGGATTCCGGACGTGCGCCGCCGGCCGAGCGGTTTTGCGCCGCTCGACGCGCATCATCACCTGCTCGAGGATGCGCGCCGCCGTCGCTGATCGTCACACGAGGACCATTACCATCGTCCACATGTCGCGCCGGGTCGGCCGGTATCTCGCAGATGATGGCGGGCGAGCCTCGCGCGATCTGCTGAGACTGGTCCGCCCCGAGCTGCGCGCCGATCTGCGGACGCGCGCTGCACCAGAGCGCGAGCCAGCGGACCAGCGTGGAAGTGTCCAACGTGCCGATATCGCGCTCGATGGCAGTGCACTGGCGCGCGTCAGCCTGATCGATCCGCCCGGCTGCCGCGACGACGATCCGGCGCGAGGGTTCTTCCTGGTGCTCTTCGTGGACCACGACGAATCCCGCGATCCGCAGCGGGAGGGTTCGTCCGCTCGACGCCCCATCCGGAACCCTGGCCGAGCGGCTGGAGGGACGAGCTCGCGACGACTCCGGCGGCCAGCTCCGCACCACCATCGAGCAGCTACGAGGCGCAGGTCGAGGAAGCGCAGGCGTCCGCGGAGGAACAGCAGGCGACCAACGAAGAGCTCCGCTCGGCGGCTGAGGAGCTCGAGACCAGCAAAGAGGAGCTGCAATCGGTCAACGAGGAGCTCCATACCGTCAATCAGGAGCTCAAGGTCAAGATCGAAGAGCTCCGCCTGAGCAACAGCGACTTCCAGAACCTGATCTACTCGACGGATCATCGCGACCGTATTCCTCGATCGGTCGTTTGCAGCTGAAGTTGACGACGCCGCGGGGCGCGGGACGTGTTCAACCTCCTGAAATCCTGACATCGGCCGGCCGCTGTCGGACATCACCAGCCGCTTGCGCTATGACCGGCTCGACGAGGACAGTGCGGCAGGTGCTCGACGATCTCGAATCCATCGATCGTGAGATCTGCAGACGGTCGACGGGCGCTGCGGTACCTGATGCGGATTCGGCCATACCGCACCGTCTGACGACCGGATCGACGGTCCTGGTCCTGATGTTCCAGGACATCACCGAAGGGCGAAAGCGCCGCGGTGACGTTGAAGGCCAGCGAAGAACGCATGCGCCTGCTCATCGACAGCGCCCGCGACTACGCGATCTTCACGATGACCGAGCACGGGACCATCGATTCCTGGAACAGCGGCGCCGAACGGATGTTCGGCTATCCGGCGCCGACTGAGATCGTCGGCGTCCGTTTGCCACGCTGTTCACGCCGAGGTGTCGCGCTCGGCGCTCCCGAGGCCGAGGCTGCGGAAAGTGCGCGAGTCCGGCCGCGCGCTGGACAAGCGGTTTCACGCCCGCCGCGACGGGAAGCCAGTTCTATGTGACCTGGCGTGACGACGCGGCTCGGAGAGGGCGCCGGGCTGGGATTTCGCGAAAATCGCCCAGGACCTGACCTCCGAGCGCGATGCCGCCCAGGCGCTGGGTGACGCGCAGAACTCCTCGAGACGCGGGTTGCCGAGCGGACCAGTCAGCTGGCCGCAGAAGTCGACGCCTCACGAGACGGCGCAGGTCCACGTCGTCAACCTGCTGCGAAAGCCTCGTCACCGCGCAGGAGGACGAGCGCGGCCGGATCGCCCGCAACCTGCACGACCAGCTGGGCCAGCAGTCTCACCGCGCTTCGTCTGCTGCTCGAACGGGCGCAGAGGCGATGGCAACAGGCGCGCCGCGGACGACGACGCCGTGTCGAAGGCGCTGGCGCTGGTACAGACGATCGATCTCGGAAGTCGGCTTCCTCGCGTGGGAATTGCGCCCCGCGGCGCTCGATCATCTCGGCTTGAGCGTCGCGCTGCCGCGCTACGTGCGGGAATGGGCCGACCACTACGGCATCGAGGTCAGCTACAGCGGCGAGGCGTTTTCCAAGGATGGGATGTCCCGCGAGGCGGAAATCGCGTTCTACCCTGAATCGCCCAGGAGGCGCTGACCAACGTCGTCCAAGCACGCGCACGCCAGCCAGGTCGATATCCTGCTCGAGGCGCGTGGTCAGGACGTCGTCCCTGGTCGTCGAGGACGACGGCCTGGGGTTCGATCCGGAACACGCCGCCAACCGGGAGCGAGGCATCGGATTCCTCGGCATGCGCGAGCGGGCCGCGCTCATCGGCGCGGACTTCGAGCTGGAGTCGGGCCCCGGCGACGGCACGTCGATCTACGTGCGTTTCACCCCGGACGCGGCCGACTGACATGGATCGGATCCGCGTCCTGCTCGCCGAGGATCATGAAATCGTCCGCGCGGGCATTCGCATGTTGCTGGATGCGCAGCCGGACATCGACGTCGTCGCGGAAGCGTCCAACGGCCGGAGCGCCGTCGAGGACAGTCTGCGCCTCAAGCCCCACGTGGTCATCCTGGACATCTCGATGCCGGAAATGAACGGACTGGCCGCGGCCAAGGCCATCAAGGCGACGGCGCCGCAAGTCCAGGTGCTCGCGCGTTGACGCGGCACGATGACGAAGCATTCGTCCACGAGCTGATGGCGGCCGGCGCGTACGGTGCATGTGCTGAAGCAGAGCCCGTCGAGCGAGCTGCTGGCCGCCGTGCGGGCGGTGGCAAAGGGCGCGACCTACGTCGACTCCGCGTTTGCCCGGCAATCGGTCCAGGCCTCGGAGAGAAGGCGCGGCAGGGCCGCCAGCCGGCCGGTCGATCAGCGATCGGGAACGGGACGTCCTTCGGATGATGGCGATCGGCCACAGCAACAAGGAAATCGCCGCCGAGCTCGGGACATCAGCATCAAAACGGTCGAGGTGCACAAAGCCAACGCGATGCGTAAGCCTCGAGCTGCGCGGCCGCATCGACGTCGTCCGCTACGCGATTCTTCACGGCTGGCTGCGCGAGCCGTAGCGCGGTCGCTCGGCTGAAGCCTCGCGCTCCGTCCGTCAGCGCTCGCTCGGCTGACGCTCTCGCGTCGCGTTCGCCTAGCGAAGGAATCTGGCGACGTGGTCGTTCAGGAAGTTCAGGTCGGCAGCATTGCTGGCGGCGCCCGCGGTAGTGTCCCCATAACGACGGGATGGGCGTGAACGTCACCCGCGGGATGAACGCCTGCTCGTAGCGCGCATCGGCGAGCGGGAAATACGAGGTCGGTCTCCGACGGCATGTAGAGACACGCGCGCCTTGATCGACCGCAGCGCGCGCTCGGTACGCGCCGGCGAACCCCGCGGTCGTCCCGACATCGTGGCGCTGCCACGTGCGCGCCTGGAGGATGTAGTCGTTCGCGTCGGCGCTGAACCGTTTGCGGAACGCCTGCCACGCCTGCTCGAACGTCGTGCCGGCCGGCGTGTTGGTGCGCCACAGCTCGCGGCGCCACCATTCCTGCGAGTAGAGCCAGCCGGCCCAGACCATGCCGAAGGCTTCGAGGCCCTTCGTCGGCGGCGCGACGTAGTCGCCGCCCTGCCAGCGCCGGATCGGTCGTCAGCGCGGCGATCTGGCCTTCCAGCCGTGACGCACCCGTGGCCGTAGCACTCGGCGGTGCCGGACGTGGCGACGATCGCATCCATGAAGGTCGGATGGCTGACCGCCCACTGAAACGCCTGCTCCGCGCCCATCGAAAACCCGACGACCGCGCGCAGATGTGTGACGTTCAGTTCGTCGGCACCAGCAGCCGATGGACGGCCTCGACGTTGTCGCGGATCGTCATGATCGGAAACCGCGGACCGTGGAACGGCTCCGTCGTGTTGCTCGGCGACGAGGAGCGTCCGTTGCCGAAGAGTTCGGTCAGCATCGAGGTAGTCGCGCAGACGGGTCGAGACGCTCGATCGTGTTCCCCGAATCAGCCAGTTGTAGCCGTTGAAGTTCGCCATGTAGTGCGACGGCAGCAGGACGGCGTTGTCGCGCGCGGCATTCAGAGTGCCGAGGGTGGCGTAGACGACCCGCGCTTCCGGCAGCACAGTCCCGCTCTCCGTCCGGAATTACGGAGGACGAACTCGCGACGTTCGAGCTGGGGCGCCGCCGCCCGCTGAGCCGCCGCCGGGGTGGCTTGCGCAATCACCAGCGGTGCATGAAACTGCTCGCGGCGCTGCGATCACGATCACCAGGACACGGGAGCTTCTTCATGGGCGCACATGATCGCACGGGAATGCAACGCCGCTTCTTCTGTAACTTATCTTGTCCATCGAGTCGCATCCAGCGTGCGATATCGACACGACCGCTAGGTGTGTGGGGACGAAATCGAAAAGCCTTTCGGATCGAGGGAACCACAGCCATGAACGCGCGTCCAAACAGTGTCGAAATCCGGGTTCAGCACGAAATCATTGTCGTCCGCGGGTGGGTACTCGGCGGGTCCGTGTAATTGCAAGAGCTGGCGAAGCGCCCTCTCAGACACAGCGTCTTTCTGGCCCTCAGGCAGCAATTTCCGCCGGGAAAAGGCTCGACGCAAGAAGGTAGTGTGTGCATGCAGACACAAGAAGTCTTTCGAGAAACGCCACTCTTACGCAACTCGCATTCGATCGATTGCTCGAATGGCTGGACGATGGAGTCGATTCGCACCGGCGAACGATACCTGGAGATGCGCCGGCGGCTGGTGTCGTAGCTTCGTCAGGCGCAATCGGCCCTCCGCGGACGATCTCGCCGACGAAACCCTCAATCGGGCCGCCCGGACGCTGGGAGCAGACCGGGGTCATCGCCACGCGGCCGCCGGCCCGCTACTGCTACGTCGTGGCCCGCTTCGTGATGCTCGAGGACATCCGCAACGAGCGAAAACAGACGCCGCTCGACGACATGCGGACCGCCGAAGTGTCGCGGATCGCGCGCCCTCAGCCTGGTCGGGTCCGATGAAAAAGGCGCGCGCGCGAGCAGCGGCTCGAGTGCTTGGATCATTGTCTCGAGCAGCTGCGCCATGGACCAGCGCGAGCTGATCGTCGAGCACTTACCGCGACGAGCGCCGGCAGAAAATCGAGCGCCGACGCGAGCTCGCCAACCGGCTCGGCATCAGCATGAACGCGCTCGGCATCCGGGTCCTGCGCATCCGGGAGTCGCTGCTGACCTGTGTGCAGACCTGTCGTTCGCCCCCGGCGAAGGATTTAGGGCGGGCCTTCCTATAAGGGAAGCCTACTATCCCAGGATCACATCATGTCTCCCTACGGCAGCGCCCCTGAAGACCGAGGAAGACCCGGCCATCGCCGAAGCCCGGAAATCGACGACCAGCTGCTCGTCCGCTACGTCCTGGGACTTCTTCCAGACGATAAGACCGAGTTCCTCGACGAGGCCAGCATCGCCGACGACGACGTGGCGGTACGCGGCTTCAGCGTCGTCGAGGACGATCTGGTGAGACGGCTATGTCCGCGGCACGCTCGACGCGGCGACGCTCAATCGCTTCGAATCCTATTACCTGTCGTCCCCGAGCGGCGGGAACACGTCAGGTTTGCCTCAGAGCCTGATCCGGGCGGTCGATCGCGCCGCGCCCCGTGCGGACAAGAGGCCGCTTGGAACAACCCGCGCCAGGCCGACCGTCCAGCATCCGACGCGCCGCTCCGCGTCGGCGAAGCGGCCGGGCTGGGGAACGTCCAGGCTTCCGGCGCCGCCTCGGCTCGCCGCGGCCTGATGGCGGGCCTCGCGGCCGCCGCGGCGCTGCCTGCTGGCCGCGAGCGCCAGCCTCCTACTGCAGACCGGCCGGCTCAGCCGAGGGCTCGATCAGGCGCAGCACGAGAGCGCGGCGCTCGATCGGCGCACGCAGGAACTGGAACAACAGCTTGCCAACCAGCGGGCGGTCAACGCCGAGACCGCGAGCCGGCTGGCCCGCGCCCGCAGAATCCGTTCCTGGATCGACGTCCACGCCCCTGAACCGGGCGAACGCGACGACAGGCCTGCCGGCATTCGCGCTGGTGCTGCTGCCGCAAACGCGCGCGATCGGTCCGGATTTCGACGCTGGCGCTGTCCGCCCGGCGCCGAGCGCGTGGCCTTCGACCTGCAGCTCGAAACAAACGATTTTCCCACAATGCAAGTGGGCCTGCGGATCCGGCGACCAACGGCATCATCTGGCGCAGCGATTGGATGGCCCCGAGTCCGCACGCCGACCAGGCCACCGTCGCGATCGTCATACCCGCGACCCTGTTGAAACCGCAACACTTCTCGATCGAGCTCAGAGGCCGCGAAGCGCGTGGCGGTGGGCAGGTGGTCGGCAGCTACGCTTTTCAGATCGTGCCGCGCTAGCCGCCACCGCAGGCCGCGGGGCCTGGAACGACTGAACATGAAACAAAGCTCGCTCTGTCTGCGCGCGACGCTCGCCATCGTTCTGCTCGTCGGCGTCCACGGATCCGCGAAGCTGGAGGCGCAGGAAGCCGGCGCCACCATGCTCCAGGGCGGCGAGTCCACGGAGCGCTTCGATCGTCTCGCGGCGAGGAGCATCGCTACGCGGTCGCCCTCGAGGCGGGCGGGTGAGTACGTCAACGTGATCGTCGAACAGCGCGGCATCGACGTCTCTATCCAGATTCGCGGCGTCGACGGCAGCGTGCTGGCCGATTTCGACGACGAAATCACCAGCACCGGTCAGGAACAGCCGGAAATCGTCGCCGGTGCGAGCGGCACCTACACGCTCGCGATCAAACCGGCCGCCGGCATGATCAAGCCTGGCGCTTACGCGATCCCGCGTGGCCAGCCGCCACCCAGGCGACGGCGGCCGACAGCGCGATGGCCGAGTCGCGGCGCCTGAGCGTCGCCGCCGGGCAACTGGACGACCAGGGCCATTTTGCCGACGCCCGGGCGTTGTACGAACGGGCGCTGAAGATTACCGAAGACACTCGCGGGCCCGGCGATCCGCAGGTGGCGGCAGTCGCCGCCAGGCTGGCTGGCGGCGCTCTACCTGCGCTTGCCGGACAACGCGAAGTCCGAGGCCCTGTATCTGCGGGCGATCGCCATCCTCGATCAGAACCGCGGGAAGGAACATCCGGCGCCGGCCTTCGCGAGGTCCCGGCTGGCGGTCGTCTACCAGCACTCGGGCCAGGGACCACGCGCCGAGACACTGCTCCGTCAGGCGATGGAGGTGGATCGAGGAAGGCGCTGGGACAGGTACAGCGCCGTCTACGTCCGCTGCCTGATCACGCTGGCGAACCTGCGCGACGAGGCCGGCGACCTCGACGAGTCCGAGAAGATTTCAAACGGGCCCTGCGTGATCACCGAAAAGATCGGCGAAGGGAACGGCATCCTCTACGGCAGCCTGCTCAACAATCTGGGCGGAGCTCTATCGGGAACGAGAGGACTACGTCCGCGCCGAGAACTTCCTGCGCGGCGCCCTCGACGTCGGCGAGCGGCTGCGGGGCCCCGACAGCTACTACGTCGCGACCACGCTGCCAGAACCTCGGCATCGTCGCCCGCGAGCGCAAGGACTACGAGACCGCGGAGGCGTACCACCTTCGTGCCCTCGCGATCCGGGAACGGCTCCTCGGCCCCTGCACCCGGACGTCGCCCAGCTGCTGAACAATCTGGCGACGCGTACCCGTGCAACCGGCGACAACGATCGGTCGCTGCAGACGCATTTCCGGGCGCTGCGCATCTGGGAACAGGCATTCGGTCCCTACCAGCGCGGCACGCTCGTGTCGGTCGGCAACATCGCCCGAACCTACGCGGCGATTGGCGACATTCCCAACGCGCTCGTCTTCCAGCGTCGGAGCGACGCGCGATCATCGAGCGGCAGATGACGCTCAACATGGCGGTCGGCTCGGAGCGCCAGAAGCTGGCCTTCGTAAACGGCATGTCCGAGCGCACCGACCGGACGATTTCGTTGCACCTGCGGAAGCGCCCAGGGACCCGGATGCCGCGGCGCTGGCCGCGCTCGTCCTCCTGCAGCGTAAAGGTCGCGTCCTCGACGCCATGACCGATGCGTTCGCGACGGTGCGTCAGCACGTGGCCCACGCGGAGGATCAGCAGCTGCTGGATCAGCTGAAGGGCGTGATGGCGCAGCTGGCCCGCCTCGCACTGAACAGCGCCGATCTCCCCTCGCCGGAGGAGCGCGAAAAGCTGAGCAAGGATCTGGAAGCGCAGAAAGAACAGCTGGAAGCGCAGTTGAGCGATCGCTGCGACGTCTTCCAGGTGCGCATGCAGTCGGTGACCCTCGAGGCGGTGCAGGCCGCGATGCCGGGCGATGCCGCCCTGCTGGAGTTCGCGATCTGCAGGCCGTTCGATCCGAGGCCGAGCGCAACGCCGAGAGCCTACGGCCCGCCGCACTACGCGGCCTACGTCATTCGCGAGGGTCAGGCGCCGCTCGGCTGGGACCTCGGCCCGCCGCGGCGATCGACGGGGCGATCGAGGGCTTCCGGCGAGGCGCTGCGCGACCGCACGCGGAAGGATCTCCAGTCCCTCGCCCGCGCTGTCGATGACCTGGTCATGCGGCCGCTGCGGGCGTCGCTCGGCAACGCCACGCGTCTTCTGGTTTCGCCGGACGGCGACCTGAACCTCGTGCCGTTCGACAGCCCTCGTCGACGAGCGCGGCCATTACCTGATCGAACGTTACGCCATGAACTACCTGACGAGCGGCCGCGACCTGCTGCGTCTTCAGGTCGTGCATGACAACCACCGTGAGCCGGTCATCTTCGCCGATCCGCTGTTCGGCGAGCCGGCCAGATCGGCCGTCCGACGCGCGGCCCCGGCCCCGGTCGGTGACGGAGCGCGCGCCGCAGCGTCACCACCGGTTCGGATTTGTCAGCGGTGTACTTCGCGCCGCTGGCTGCGTCCGCCGAGGAAGCGAAAGCCATCAAAGCGCTCTTCCCGGAGGCGACGCTCTTCACCGGGCGTCCTCGCCAGCAAAGAGCACGCTCCAACGGGTGGACGCGCCGCCGGATGCTGCACATCGCGTCGCACGGGTTTTTCCTGCACGACGCCAGGACCGCGGCGCCTGTCCCGGCATCGACAGGCCAGCCGTCGGCCGGCGGCGCCACCGGCGACTATCGCGGCGCGGGGATCGGCAATCCGGCGGCGACGACGCAAGCCAGGCCGGGCACCGACACTCGAGCGGCCAGGCCGTCGGCGGGGCTGGCCAATCCGCTGCTGCGCTCGGGCCTGGCGCTCGCCGGCTGCGAACCGCACGCACGATTCGCAACGAAGGGGATCCTGACCGCGCTCGAAGCCTCCGGCCTCAACCTCTGGGGCACCAAACTGGTCACGCTGTCCGGCTGTGACACCGGTGTCGGCGAAGTCCGCAACGGCGAAGGCGCGTCCACGGACTCCGGCGCGCGTTCGTCGCTCGCCGGTGCGGAAACCGTCGTCATGAGCCTCTGGCCGGTCAGCGACGCGATCGCGCGCGAGACGATGGTGGCGTATTACACCAGGCTCCGCGCCGGCCTGGGCCGCGGCGACGCGCTGCGCGAAGCCAAGCTCGCGATGCTGAGTCGCGAGGGCCGCGAACATCCGTTCTACTGGGCGAACTTCATTCAGTCTGGCGAGTGGGCCAGCCTGGACGGCAAGCGCTGATCGGCTCGTCCGCCTTCGCGTCCGCCCGCCCGCCCACCGGCCCGATCCCGCCTAGTCGCTGAAAGCGAAGCCTTTCGGTCGCCCGTGCCTATCTGAGTGAACGAAACGCGAGGCCCCGGAACGGTCCGGACTCTGGCGTTTCGGGTGGCGCGGAATGATGCTGATTCGACTCTCGGTACTGCTGCTGAGCGGCTTGGCGACGACGATGGCGATGAAGGTCCAGGGACCGCTCGGGGCCTTCTGGTGTTATCCCGCCGTCGTCTTGTGCTACGTGCTCCGGCCGGTGAGAGCGAAGCTTGCGGACGGCCCGCTCCCGGGCTCGTGGCCATCCGTCGCCATGGCCGCGTGGTCATCCGTCGCCATGGCGGTGTTGGCCGGTCCCGGCGTGGCGATGATGTTCGCGGCATCGCTGGCCGTGGTCATCGGGCTGGTGTGGACGCTGCTGCACACACTCGGCGATCTTCGACGCGACCTGGCGGAGCAGGCCATTACCGATCCTCCTGACCGGCGCCTTCAACCGGCGCTGCATGGACGCGTGCCTGGCTACCGCCATCGAGCGGTTGCACCGCACCGGCGAGCCGGCATCGCTCGCGATGCTGGATGTCGATCATTTCAAGGCCGTGAACGACGAACTCGGGCACGCCGCCGGCGACGAAGCGCTGAAGGCGCTGGTCGCGGTCGTCGTCGGCCGGGCGCGCCGGCTCGACGTGTTGTTCCGCGTCGGCGGCGAGGAATTCGCGCTGCTGCTTGCGGGGGCGACGCATTCAGACGCCGTGGCGGTCGCCGACGACCTCCGTCAGATCGTCGCGGCCGCGAAATTTCCCGGCGGCCGCAGTCTGTCGATCAGCGTCGGCGTCAGCGAGCTGCGGCGCGACCAGGATGCGCTCGAGTGGTGGAGCGAGGCGGACGAAGCCCTCTACCGCGCCAAGCGGGCCGGCCGCAATCGTGTCGTCGGCGCGAGCGTGCCGCCGCGCGTCCGCTCCGATCGGGCCGCGCATCGGATCGGCGCGCCGCGGGCCGCGGCGGGGAGGTGAGGCGAGATGACTGCCATCGGCGATGCCCCGGCCGAGCTGAATGACGATGTGACGCTGCCCAACCAGCGGCGCCTCCATATCCGGGCGCTGCGGCGGTTCGAGGACGCGCCGGTTCGCGATCTCTACAGCCATCTCAGCCCGCGGAGCCGCTACCTGCGTTTCTTTTCGCCGATGCCGACGCTGCCCGAGTCCGTGGTACGCCTGCTCGTCAGCGTCGACTACCGCCAGCGTCTCTCGCTCGTCGCCGAGGAAGGGGAGGGAGAGGCCAGGGAAGTCGTGGCGCTGGCGGGCTTCGGCGCCGTTGACGACACCAACGTCGAGGTCTCGATCGTCGTCCGCGACGACTGGCAGCGGCAGGTGTCGGCACCGAGCTGGCTCGCCGGGTCATCCGGGCCGCCGAGTCGCGCGGGTTCCACCGGTTCATCGCGCACTTCCGCTCGGAAAACGTCGCGATTCGACGGGCTGCTGGGCCGCCTCGGCGACGTCGTCTTCGCGCGCGCCAGCGCCGGCATTTCGGGCTCGCCTTCGTCAGCCGCCCCGACGCGCACTGAAACCGGAAATGGGACATTTGAGAATCAGGACTGCGGTATCGGGACTTGTGCGCTTGCGGCGGTATTGATCGGCCCGGCGTGTACCCTCGGTGCGCGCGAACAGACGGCCTCGACGGCGCGGGTGCCGGCCGCGGCCGCGTCGGCGACGCCCACGCCTCGACGGCGTCCGCCGCAAAGGCTTCGTCCAGTGTGGCGTGACCACCGGCGTGGCCGGCTTCTCGGCGCCTGATGCGTCGGGCCTCTGGCGCGGCATCGACGTCGACGTCTGCCGCGCGATTGCCGCGGCGGTGCTCGGCGACGCCGCGAAGGTTCGGTATACGCCGCTGACGGCGGCGCAGCGTTTCACCTCGCTTCAGACCGGCGAGATCGATGTGCTGGCGCGCATCACGACCATCACCTTCCAGCGCGACGTGCAGCTGGGCATCGAATTCCCTGCCATCAACTGGGTACGACGGCTCCGGCTTCATGGTACGGAGGAGCGTCAACGTCAAGTCGCCCGCGTGACCTCGACGGGGCCACCATCTGCGTGCAGCCAGGGACCACCAACGAAGTCGACGTCGCCGTCTACTTTCGAAAAAACGGAATGTCGTTCACGCCGGTGGTCATCGAGCGGCTCGAGGAGGGCACCGCCGCCTATCTCGCCGGCCGCTGTGACGCCTTGAGCTCGGATCGCGCCAGCCTCGCCGGCATCCGGGCGCGAGCGCCGCGGCCGGAGGAGCACATCGTGCTCGCGGACGTGATCTCGAAGGCGCCGTACGGGCCAGGCGTCATGAACAACGACACGCGCTGGGTCGAAATCGTTCGCTGGGCGGTGTTCGCGATGATCGACGCGGAGGAGCTCGGCCTCAGCTCCGCGAACGTCGATCAGCCGTCAGTCGACGACGATCCGGACGTGGAGCGCTTTCTCGGGCGGACCGACGGCTTCGGCCCGATGCTGGGCCTCGACGCCGACTGGGCGCAGCGCATCGTCAAGCAGGTCGGGAACTATGAAGAAAGCTTCAATCGCAACCTCAAGCCGCTCGGCATCGAGCGCGGCCTCAACCGGCTCTGGAAAAACGGCGGCATCCTTTACGCGCCCGCGCTTCGCTGACTTCTCGTGGAGCGAGGCGCGCACCAGGGCGCTGGTCTGGCAGACTGCGCTGGTCGTGATGGTTCTGATCGCCGGCGTCCTGGTCATCGGGCAGACGGCGACAAATCTGAAAACGCGCGGTATCGCGTCCGGGTTCCACTTATCTCGCCCGCTCGGCAGGGTTCGAGAGATCGCTCGAGGGCCGCTGCCGTACTCGTCACGCGATCCATACGTCTGGGCGCTCTTCGTCGGTGTGGCGAATACGCTGCGCGTCACGGTGGCTGGCATCATCCTGGCGACCATCCTCGGGGGATCGTCGGTATCGCCCGCTCATCGAAAATTGCCGCCGTGTCGTCGATGGCGCGGATCTACACCGAGGCGATGCGGAATACGCCGCTTCTGTTGCAGTTGTTGTTCTGGGTACGCGCTGACCCGGGCGCTGCCTGATCCGCGCCATGCCTGGCAGCCGCTCGGCGGCGTCTTTCTCTGCTTCCGCGGGCTGTATCTGCCCGCGCTTCGCTGGCACGGCGTGTCGGGCTGGTTCTCGATCGAATATCCCGCCTTCGCCGGCTTCGATTTTCACGGCGGCATCTCGATGACTCCCGAATTCGTGGCGCTGCTGATCGGGCTGTCGACTTGCACCGCCGCGTTCATCGGCGAGATCGTTCGTGGCGGCATTCTCGCGGTCGATCGCGGCCAGGCGGACGCCGCGGCCGCCCTCGGGCTGTCGCGCGCGACCGCGCTCCGGCGCGTGATTCTGCCGCAGGCGATGCGCCTCATCCTGCCGCCTGTCACCAGTCAGTTCGTGAACGTCGCCAAGAATTCGTCGCTGGCGGTGGCCATCGGCTATCCTGACGTGATCTCCATCACCAACACGACCGTGAACCAGACCGGGCAGGCGATCGAGGCCCTCGCGATCGCGATGCTGGTGCTACCTCGCCATCAGCCTGACCATCGCGCTGCCGATGAATGCGTGGGAACGCGCAGTCGTCCGTGCGCGGTGAGGAGCGCCGCGTCATGACGCTGGCCCTCAGCCGCGGCGGAGCCGTCTTCAGCCGGTCATTCGTTTACCGCCGCCCAGCGACTCGGTTGTTGACGACGGTGTCGGCGGCGCTCTGTATCTATCCTGTGTGGCTCGGGTTCCGCTGGGCGGTGCTGCGCGCGACCTGGACGCTCCCGGTCGGGGCCTCAGCCTCGTGTCAGGCAGGCGGGCCGAGCGGCGCTGCTGGGCGGTGATTCACGAACGTTTTCAGCTTCATCCTCTTCGGGGCCTATCCATTCGATCAGCACTGGCGGGCGGCGCTCGTCTCGGTGGCGTTCGTGCTGCTCTACGGCATGACGGCGCGCGCGGCGATCGGTGACGCGCGTCGCTGGTGGCGGCGTGGATTGCCGTTCCGGTCGCCGCCGTTGTCATGCTCCGTGGCGGCGTGGCCGGCCTCGCGGCGGTGCCGAGCGACCTCTGGGGCGGCCTGCCGTTGACGTTCGTTCTTTCCAGCGTGGGTTTCGCCGCCGCCTTCCCGTAGGGGCTGGCGCTGGCGCTCGGACGCCGCTCGCCCCTGCCGGCGGTCCGCGTGCTCAGCGCCGGCTACATCGAGATCGTCCGCGGCGTCCCGATGGTGACCATGCTGTTCATGGCGACGGTGATGTTCCCGCTGTTCGTTCCGCAGGCGATGCACGATGGACAAGCTGGTGCGGGCCCAGATCGCCATGCGTGATGGTGATTGGCGCCTATCTCGCCGAGGTCATCCGCGCCGGTCTGCAGGCCATCCCGCCGGCCAGCACGAAGCCGCCGCCAGCCTCGGCTTGTCGTTCTGGCCGGCGACGTCGGCTCGTCGTGCTGCCCCAGGCGCTGCGAATGGTGATTCCAGCCCTGGTCAACACCTTCATCGGTTTCTTCAAGGACACGTCGCTCGTGGCCGTCATCGGACTCTTCGATCTGCTCGGCTCGGCGAAGACCATCAATCGCCGACCCGAAATGGCTTGGATCCGGCGTCGAGGTCTATCTCTTCATCGGCGCCATCTACTTCGTCTTCTGCTTCGTGGCCTCGCACTACAGCCAGCGCCTGGAGCGCTGCGCTCGACGCCACTATCAACCCAACAACCACCAACAACCAGACATGATCGATCTCTTCAACGTCAACAAATTGGTACGACCGGCTTCACGTGCTGCGCTGCGCGACATCAACCTGCACGTGGCGCCCGGCGAAGCGGATCGTCATCTGCGGGCCGTCGGGTTCTGGCAAGTCGACGCTGATCCGCTGCATCAATCGCCTCGAAGCGCATCAGTCCGGTCGGATCGTGGTCGACGGCACCGAGCTCAGCGACGACACGCGGAAGATCGACGAGGTGCGCCGTGAAGTCGGAATGGTGTTTCAGCACTTCCACCTGTTCCCGCACCTGACGGTCCTCGAGAACTGCATGCTCGCGCCAGTCCGGGTCAGGCGGCTGCCGAAGCGCGACGCCCAGGCGACACGCCATGCGCTACCTCGCGTCGTCAGGATCGCGGAGCTGGCCGCCCGCTATCCAGGCCAGCTGTCCGGCGGCCAGCAGCAGCGGGTGTGGCGATCGCGCGGGCTCTCGTGCATGAATCCGCGCGTCATGCTGTTCGACGAGCCGACGTCAGCGCTCGATCCGAAATGGTCAAGGAAGTCCTCGACACGATGATCGAGCTGGCCTCCGAGGAAGGGATGACCATGATCTGCGTCACGCACGAGATGGGGTTCGCGCGGCAGGTGGCCGACCGGCGTCATGTTCATGGACGCCGGCCGGATTGTCGAGATCAGCGAACCGCGCGCGTTCTTCACCGATCCCCAGCACGAGCGGACGCGAGTGTTCCTGAGTCGCTGGTCCACTGAGCGGACGGGGCAGCGGGTTGGGCAGTGGATAGCTGTCCGATGTAAAAGGTGCACGAGCGCGACATCGCCGGGCTTCTCGGCGGCTTCTTCCGGTCCTTCGACGAGAAGAATTGGGCGTCGATGCGGGCCTGCCTCGCCGACCGAGATTTTGCCGACTACGCCGCCTTCCGGGGCGCTGCCGGCATGCACGCTCGCAGCGGACCGCTGCGTCGAGCAGCGCCGGAGCGCGCTCGACGCGCCTGAGCTCCGTCATGACTTCAACCTGCACGTCGAAGTGAATGAGGCGGCGACCGCCGCCGCCCGCTGCCGTCACGTCATTCGCCGCAGTGACCCGTCGTATCGCGGCGAAGGGCTCAACTACCTGGACTGCGTGGCCACTACGTGTTCGGGTTCGTCAAGACAGGCGGTCGCTGGAGATCGCGCGCGGATCGTGCAGCACCTCTCAGGCGAATGGCGGCAACGGAAGCGATCTCACCCGGCGCTGCGAAACGCGACCCGACACGAGGAGCGCAGAACGAACCATGAAGTTCGCAAGAACGGTATTCTCGGATCGCCGGCATCTCGGGGTTTCCTGCTCCTGACGCCCGATGTTCCTTCACCGCCGCTGGAGACGATCAGCCGCCGGCTTCCCACCGCCGGTAACGCATCCCCGATCTGTATTACGGTTTTCTCAGCGTGACCATCGTCTGGCGGCTCGCCTCTCCCGATCATCGCCACCGACCCCGTGCGCTACCGGCCGCCGATGGTGGCGGCGATGTTCGAAAGGTTTGTGTTCATCGTGGCGATGGTCATCCCTCTACGCAACCGGTCAGGTGGTGCTGGGAGCAACTCTCTTCTCGGTGCGGCGCCGGATTTCGTCCTCGGAATTCTCTTTCATGCTGGCCTTCATCAAGACGCGCCTCGCCGGTCCTGGGAGCCTCCTTCCCCTCAGAACGCCAGCCGGCCTCACCTGGCTGAGCCGGCGGCCCATCCTTTCCAGCCGTCAACATCAGGGCTCCACGCGACGATTCGGCAGGAGCGCTCCGATGGTGCGAGAAATCAATCAGGCCGGCATCGACCTCATCAAAGGCTTCGAAGGCCTCGAAGACGGCGACCCGACGACGGTCAACCTGATCCGTACCTCGATCCGATCGGCATCTGGACGATCGGCTGGGACACGCGATCTGGCTCGGCAGCGATTTTCTCCGCGGACCGAAAACGCGAGCCGCGCGCAGGCGCTCTACCCAGGCGGCATCACCCTGCCGCAGGCCGAGGTGGCGTTGCTCCGCGCCGACCCTGATTGACACCCGCCGTGACGTGCAGTCGGCGATCTCGCGGCACAGTCGGCGACGATCAGTTTGCCGCGCTGGTCTCGTTCGCCTATAACTGCGGGGTGAACAACCTGGAAAAATCGACGCTGCCGCGGCTCGTGAACGCCGGCGACTTTCGCCGGCGCCGCCGGCGAGTTCGGCAGATGGAACAAGGCCAGCGGAAGGAACTGGCCGGCCCTGGCCCGCCGGCGCGCGGCGGAGGCCGCGCTGTTCAGCATCCGGACGTCGCGGCGGTGTCGCCGGCGCGGCAGGGTGCCGCATCATGAGAGGTCTCACCGTCGTGGCGCTCGCCCTGGTGCTCTCGGTGGTGGAGCCGCGTGCGACGTTGCAGACCCAGACCGACATGAACGAGGCGGCGGCGAAGGTCGACACACCAGCGCCGACGCCGAGCTCAATCGCGTCTACCGTCAGATCCCGAGGCGCGCCGCGCCGACGCGGAATTTCGTCGTCAGTTTTCGGGCGGCCCAGCGTGCCTGGATCGTGTTTCGCGACGCCCACGTCCAGGCCTCTACCCGGCGCTGGACAAGCGGCGGGCGCAGGCAGCGTCTACCCGCTGCGCTGCCGATGGCAGGCGCTGACCGCGCTGACGATCGAGCGGACGAATCAGCTCAGGCCTGGACCGATCCGCCCGCCGAGGGTGACACCTGCGCTGGGCAGCCGGACCCCGCATGAGGCGCCGCGCGCCTTACCGATAGAGCGAGGCGGTGGTGTCGTGCAGGTAGCCGCGCGCGATCGCCAGCGCCCGCGCTTCGGAAATCTCGCGCGCGGCGACCATTTCCGCGAGCGCCGCGGCCAGCGCCGGTGCGCGGGTGTGCTGGACGCCGATCCAGTACGCTTCCTCGACGCCGAGCGCCTCGCTGTACGGAAACGCGTCGCTGCCGAACGTGATCTTGTCCGGGAACATCTCGAGCCAGCGGCGGAGCACGTCCTGAACTCGGTCGGGTAGAGCATCAGGTCGACCGCTGACGAGTCGAGGTAGACGTTCTTCATCGACGCCAGCAGGATGGCTTGGCGGTCGTACGGGTAGCCGCCGTGGATCAGCACCCACGTGACAAAGCGGTGCTGGGATCGCGCAGCATCGGCTCCAGATTCAGGCACGTTGACGCCGCTGACAGGTTGAAGTAGTCGCCGCCGCCGACCGAACTGTGGATGTGCACCGGCAGGTGCAGTTTCGCGCGGCGAGGATCGCGACGTGCGCGAAAGATGAAGTCCTGGAACGTCTTGTATTCCGACGCGGATCGGCACGCCGCCGGCCCGGCACTTGCGCGTAGATCGGCTCGACGATTTCGCCGCCCGGATCGCCGAACGTCGAGCGATCGGAAGCTAGGACGCCTCGAACTTGACGGCGACGGCGCCGCGCCGCTTGTTCTCCTCGATGATGCGCGTCAGGAAATCGAGGTACTCGCCGAACCGGGCCGGCAGGCCGTTGACGTCCGGCCTAGCTGCTGCGGTAGCGCTGCAGCAGCTGCGTCTGCGAGCGGCATGTAGGCGGCTTCGTCAGGGTTCCGGGCGGCAAGCGCGGTGTTGTCGAACGGAAACATGAAGCAGTCGACGAAGAACACCCACTTGAACCGGGCCGGATCGAGGTAGTCGGCCATCGCCACACGGTTGGCCATCGACGTCTCGATGCCGAGCCGATCGAGGATGTCGTTGAAATAACCGCAGCCCCGGGCGGGCGCGCTGCATGGCGGCCTTCCTGTCGATCGAGCCACGTGCCGTGCGCACCCTTGAGGTCGGCAAACGGAAAGCGCGAAGAGCGCCCGCGCCGCCGCGATCGGCTCGAGGTTGTCGTCGCGCAGACGGAGCGGCGTCGAGCCCGGCGGCGGCGGCGCGATGTCGACGTCGGCATCGTCCGGCGACGGCCGGATGGGCGTGGTGATCGAACAACTTGATGCGTGCGATCTGCGGCAGCAGCCGCTGGTAGATCGCCGCGGCGGCCGGAGCGACCAGCGGCCGGGACTGCGCCGAGGGATTGCGCTCGCCAGCGAGAAAGGCGAGCGTGACGGCGCACGCGCCAGCCGGACGGCACAAGCAGAGCAAGGGCGGGCGCGGCGATCGGAATTATGCTGCACGCCGGCATCCTGACGACAGCGCCGCCGAAAATCAAGGTGCGCGGCTAGTCGGCCTTGAGAGCGTCCACTGGATCGACTGACGCGGCGCGCCGCGCCGGCAGGTAGCTCGCGATCACCACCGCGGCGACCAGCACGAGCGGGACCGCAAGGTAGGTTGCGGGATCGAGCGGGCTGATGCCGAAGAGCAGCGACGACATCAGCCGCGTCAGTCCCACCGCGGCGACGAGCCCGATCGGCACGCCGACGGCCGCCAGCAGCAGCGCCGGAGCGGACGAACATCCGGGTCAGCTCGGTCCGCTGCGCGCCCAGCGCCACGCGAATCCGATCTCACGCGTCCGCTGCGACACCGCGTAGGCAATGACCCCGTAGATGCCGACGATCCCGAGAATCAGCGCCATGAAACCCGCGATCGCCAGCATCACCAGCGTGAAGGACGTTCGCGCCAGCGATCGATCGTAGGAGATCCTTCATCGTCCGCACCGAAGCCAACGAGAGGCTGGCGTTGACCGACCACACGGCCGACTGCACTTCGCGCAGGAAACCTCGGTGCCGGCGCGCGGAGTGCGCATGACGAAGGCCACCATCCGAGTGACGTTCGGCGCTCCGGCCCGAGCATGGACTCTCGCCCGACGCCGGCCAGTAGACGACGGCGGGCGGCGGCTGATCGACGCCGTTGTCGTGCACATCCTCGACCACGCCGATGACTTCCTGCCAGGGGCGGTGGGGAGCGTCTGAACGCGCTTGCCGAGCGCCGCCGCCGCGGAGCCCCAGAATTCGCGCGCCAGGTTGTTCGACACCATGATCAGCCGTCGCTGCTGCGCGGAGGTCGGTCCAGTCGAAGCTGCGGCCGGCGACCACCGTCGTTCCCATGGTCCGGAAGTAGTCGGGGGAGACGTTCTTGAAGACCCGCAGGGCGCGGGACTTCGTTGGCCGCGTAGGAATGGTTCTCGGGCTGAGCACATCCCAGCTGGTGGGCAGCCCCTCGATGGAAAGCGCGCTCACGAACGCGACGGAGGAGACGCCCGCGATCCCCGACAGCTTGTTGACCAGGTCGATGTCTGGAGTCGTCGTGACCCGATCGGGCTCGGGCACCAGCCGCTGCGGGACCGCGACGCGAAACACCCTGCAGGCGATCGGGTTGTGTAAAGCCCGGCTCGACCGCACGCATCGCCTCGAACGTGCGAATCATCAGCCCCGAGCTGACCAGCAGCACCAGCGCCAGGGCCAACTGCGCGACGACGAGCACGTTCGCGCGCGCTGGCCGCCGCGGCTGGCGCCGCGCAGTCCGCACGCCGGCGCCGATCGCCTCGGCAATCTGCGGCGAGGCGTGCCTGAACGCGGGGATCAGCCCGAAGACCGCGCCCGACAGCACCGAAATCACAAGGTTGAAGACGAGCACCCTCGCGTCGATGGCGATCTCGTCGAGGCGCGGCAGGCCGGCGGGGGCGTAGGCGACGAGGACGCGAAGTCCGCCGTAGGCGAGCAGCAAGCCGAGCACGCCGCCGACGAAACCGAGCACCAGGCTTTCGACCAGCAGCGCTCTCACGATCCGCGAAGTGCCGGCGCCGAGCGCGGCGCGAATCGCCAGCTTCCGGTTCCGGCGCTTCGGCGCGGACCAGCAGCAGCGTGGCGACATTCGCGCAGGCGATCAACAGGACGATGGCGAGCGTGCCCATCAGGACCCAGAGCGTGTCGCCGACCGTTCCGACCACGTCCTGTTTGAGCGGCCGGGATGGCCGGCGCAATCCGCCACGCTTCGTAGACCTTGGGGTTGACATTCGCGAACGCCGGCCATGACGTCATCCAGATCGGGGATCAGCCGGGCGATGTCGGCGCTGGCATCCGCGATCGTCACCGCCCGGCTTCAAGCGGGCGACCGACTGGTAGCCCGAAGCCGGCGAGGGATCTGCTTCCGGCGATCGAAGCGGGCCGGCATGACGAGATCGGCGTCCTGGTCCGCGACGCGGAAGGCTTTCGGCATCACGCCGACGATTTCCTGAGGCGCGCCGTCCACCTGGATCACGCGTCCGTACGATTTGCCCGTCGCCGCCGAAGCGCCGCTGCCAGTAGCCGTAGCCGAGCAGCGCGGTCGCCGCGCCGTCGGGCACCCGGTCGGCTTCGGCCAGCGGGCCGACCGAGGAGCGGCGGAACATCGAGCGCCTGCAGCACGCCGTCGGAGACGACGACGGTCCGCACCTGTTCGGGCTCGGCGACGCCGGTCACCGTCGCCGAGAATGGAAACCAGATGCCGATGTGCGAGAAGGTCCGGTTCTGCTCGGCGTAGGTGAGCAATGCATCGAGACCGAGAGGCGCAGATCGCCCGGAGACGGACGCGAGACCCTCCGCGCCCTGGCGCGGTGTGCCAGACGGCGACCAGTTCGTCGGCCTGTCTGGATACGGCAACGGCTTGAGCAGGATGCCGTCGAGGGACGCTGAACACGGCGGTATTGGCGCCGATGCCGATGGCGAGCGTGAGCAGGGCCACGGCGGTGAAGGTCGGACTCCGCCGCAGCGTCCTGCGCGCCGTGCCGGAGATCGCGCGCGAGGTCGTCGAACCAGGGCAGTCCCCGGCTGATCGCGGAGCGCGTCCATCGATTGGGCGACGCCACCGTGCTCGAGCGCGGAGCGGCGTGCCGCGTCCGATCGTCTGCAGCCCGCCGCGCCGAGTCTTCCGCCGAGAATTCGAGGTGCGCGCGCAGCTCGGTTTCGAGATCGGCGTCAGGCCGGCGCGGACGCAGGCTGCCGAGAAGCCGGGAGAACCATTCGCGCATGCTCATGTCGTCCGCCTTCTGGCTCGCGTCAGCCTTCGCCGTGCAGGAGGGCGCGCATGATCGAGGTCATGCGATCCCACTCCGCCCGCTCGGTCGCCAGCTGCCGGCGGCCGGCGGCAGTGATGCTGTAGAAGCGCGCTTTCCGGTTGGTGTCGGTGACACCCCAGCTGGCGCGAACGAAACCGCGCTGCTCGAGCCGCATCAGGCCGGGATAGAGCGTGCCCATGTTCAGCTGAAAGGCGCCCTTCGGAGACCCTGTTCGAGCCGCGCCGCGATCGAATACCTGCGCAGCGGGCCGAGGGGCGGCCAGCGTTTGGAAGCACCATCAGATCGAGCGTCCCCTGCAGCACGTCCGCCTTGGCCATGTCTCCATTAGACATACGAATGGAGTATTAGCCGTTGTTCCCCCCAATATTGCGTGGATTGCGGATGTGTGGATTTGGGGTTCGGAAACGATCGCCACTCCCTGCCTCACTAATCGTCAATCCCAATCCCAATCCTCATCAATCCTCAATCAATCCGCAATCCGCAATCCGCAATCCGAAATTGTGTGATTGCCCCGCTCGGTGTATATACGTGCTGGCCGGGGGCTCGGGCGCGTGGCGTCTCAGGAGGGGCTTATGGCAGGGAAGCGTCTGGTGTGGGCGCTGGCAGCGGCGGTTCCGCTGGTCGTGGCGCCGATGGCGTCGAGCGTAACGACCGGGGCGCAGGCACCGGCCGCCGGCGACATCACCTTCACCCGGGATATCGCGCCCATCCTGCAGCGCAGCTGCCAGGAGTGCCACCACCCGGACGGCGTGGCGCCGATGTCGCTCGTCACCTACGACGAAGTCCGGCCGTGGGCCCGCGCGATGAAGACGCGGACCGGCGCTGCGCAGCCAGCGCGGCGCCATGCCGCCGTTCTTCGTCGAGAAGAACATCGGCATCCAGCAGTTCAAGCACGATCCCTCGCTGACCGACGAGGAGATCGCCAAGGTCGCGGGTGGGCCGACAGCGGCGCGCCGCGCGGCAACGCCGGCCGACATGCCGCCGCCGCTCGACTTCGACGACAGCGACAAGTGGACGATCGGCGAGCCGGATCTGCGTCCTGCAGTCGAAAGACGTGCTCGTGCCCGCGCTCCGGCCCCGACTGGTGGGGCGACGTCGGTCCCGATCCCGACCGGCCTGACGGAGGATCGCTATGTGTCCGCGGTCGAGGTGCGCGAGGTCAACGACATTCCGCGGGCCGGCGGCACGACACACGGTCGGCGGGCGCTACGTCTTCCATCACATGACGTACTCGAGCGTTCGCCGCGGCGAGCGCGGCTCCGGCGACGAAGTTGGCGAGCAGCTGGCCGATCCACGAGGTCGGACGCAACGCCGACATCTTCCCGCCGGAAGCCGGCCGGCTGCTGCAGGCGAACTCCGCGCTGGCGCTCGACCGCCGGCCACATTCACTCCGAACGGCCGCGAGACCAACGGCGCACCTCGAGTTCGCGTTCAAGTTCTTCCCGACCGGCTACAAGCCGGCCTACAAGCCGCTCGTCGCTGCGACTCGGCAACGGCATCGACATCGACGTCAAGCCGAATCAGGCCGAACCAGGAGCTGCACGCCTACGCGACGCTCACAGGAGCACACCAAGATCATCGCCTTCGAGCCGCACCTGCACGCGCCCGGGCGTGCGCATGTGCCTCGAGGCGATCTGGGGCCACAACATCCAGACGCTCAACTGCGTCGGCTACGACCACAACTGGGTCAAGCAGTACGTCTACGAAGACGACGCGGCGCCGCTGCTGCCGAAGGGCACGATCGTGCACCTGATTGGCTTCCTGGACACGACGCCGGCCAACAAGAACCCGGCCGATCCGAGGAACTGGGCCGGCGGCGGACGCCGTTCGATCGCCAACATGTTCATCGACCTGGGCTATTCGGTCTCGCTCACGGAAGAACAGTTCCAGGCGGAGATGGCGAAGCGCCGCAAGAACGATGAAGAACCGCGAACGACTACGACATCGGCTGTCCGCTCTGCTGGGCGCCGCCCGTCCCGACGCCCGCGTCGGCGTCGCAGGGCAAGCCGTGAGGCATCGGCTGTGGCTGGCTGGGCGGCGGTGGCCGCGGCTGGCGTTGCCGCTCGCGGTCGCGAGCGCGCACGGACGCGGTTCACCTACTCGACCGGCCAGACGATATCGCCTGCCTACGAAGGATGGATGTCCGCGCCGGACGGCGGCTACATCCTCTACTTCGGCTACATGAACACCAATTGGCTCGCAGGAATTCGACATCGCCGGTCGGACCGGAGAACGCCATCGATCCGGGCGGCCCCGATCGCGGCCAGCCCACGCACTTCTATCCGCGGCGCGAGTCCGTTCCTCTTCACGCGTGCAGGTGCCGAAGGATCGCGGCCGCCAGGGAGATTGGTCTGGACGCTGACGAGCAACGGGCAAGACCGAACGCGCCTCATGCGTCGCTCAAAGACCGACTACCAGATCGACAACCAGGTGATCTCGACGGAGATCGGCGGGGACTTCCGGCAGCCTTCGTGACGAGCTGCGAACGAACATTGCCACCGGAACTGAAGGTCCAGGGCGAGAAGACCGCGCTCGGTCAAGGTCGGCGCGCCAGTCGCGCTCGTCGCGCTCGCCGGCGATCCCGACAACCTGCCGGCCCGGCGCGACGGCCGTCCACAGCCGCGGCGTGCCGACGGTCAAATGGCAGGCGAGGGCGACGCGCCGACTCCGGCACGTCCGCTGCCCGAACCCTGCGAACCCTCCGAACCCTGCGAACCCCGCGAACCTGGCGAACCTTATTTACAGACCCCCTCGTCCATCGTGCCCGCGAGTGGGCCGGGCCTGCGCTTGTCCTGGATCGTCTACCGCGGCAGGGCGTCGGCCGTCACCTTTACGCCCGATCAGATGAAGACGTGGACCGACACGCGCGCCTACGCGAATTCGCCCTGGTCGCCGCCGTACACCATCCCGCTGCCGCCGCCCGACGGCAAGTGGACGACGCAGGCGACCTTCGCGGAACCGGGAACCTACGTGCTGCGCGCTGTCGCGAGCGACGGCTCGGTGTTCACCTACGACAACGTCATCGTCACCGTCACGCGTTAGAATCTGGTAATCGGGCAATTGGGTAATTTGGTAATTGAAGGGTTTCGTGGTGAGAACTCTGACGGACGATGAAAGGAGAACACGCCATGGCCGAAACATTCGGGATCAGTCGCCGCGCGATGATGAAGTCCTCGCTCTGGGCGCGGCGCTGGCGATGCCCTCGCTGAGCGCCGGTGCGCCGGCCGATCCGACGTCGGGGCACGGCGCCCGTCATTGACACGACATCCGGCAGGGTTCGCGGCGTCATCAGCAACGGCGTCCGCATCTACCGCGGGCATCCTATGCGCGCGCCGACGTCGGGCGCGAACCGCTTCATGCCCCCGGGAAAACCGGAGCCCTGGGCCGGGGTGCGCGATGCGTTCCAGAACGGGACATGCGTCGCCGCAGAACGCGCCCGCGCCGGCGTCCATCGGCTGGGGCCTCCGCGGCAGTGCCCCGCAAGCCGAGGATTGCCTGGTCCTGAACGTCTTTCCAGCGCCGTCGGCGAACAGCCGCAGGCGCCCGGTGATGATGTGGATTCACGGCGGCGGCTATGCCTACGGGTCAGGGTCGTCGCTCGGCTACGACGGCGCCAGCCTCGCGCGTTCCGGCCGATGTCGTCGCTGTCTGCATCAACCATCGCCTGAACATCGTCGGCCACCTGTATCTTGGCGCCGCCGGGCCCTGAGGCTGGCGCGGATTCAGGCAACGTCGGCATGCTCGACATCGTGGCCGCGCTGCAGTGGGTGCGTGACAACATCGCGCAGTTCGGCGGCGATCCCTGGCAACGTGACGATCTTCGGTCAGTCGGGCGGCGGCGGAAAGGTGAGCACGCCGCTGGCGATGCCGGCCGCCAAAGGACTCTTCCACAAGGCCATCGTCGAGAGCGGCTCGACGCTCAAGCAGATGACCCACGACGAGGCGTCGAAGACCACCGACTACGTCACTGGGTCGAGCTCGGGCTCAAGGCGACCCAGATCAAGGAACTCCAGGAGCCTCCCCGTTTCGAAGCCTGCTCGCGGCCATGGCCGCCGCCGGCGAGCAGACGCACGGTTCGGCCCCGTCGTCGACGGCCATTCCCTCCCGCGCGATCCGTTCGATCCGGATGCGCCCGAGGTGTCGGCAGACGTGCCGATGATCATCGGCACCACCGAGACGCGAGGGATCGTACTTCGCCCCACCGGAACTGCTGGCGCTGGACGAGACGGCGGTGCGCGGATCGGCTCAAGGAACGGCTCGGCGCCGACGGCGACCGCATCTACGACCTGTTCCGAAAATCGCGGACGACGGCGACGCCGAGCGCCATCTACTTCACGATCTCGGCGTTTCCGACCAGCGCGCGATCGCGCAGGCCGAGCGCAAGGCGGCGCAGCGGCGCGCCTCGGCGTTCCTCTACCAGATTCGCTGGCGGACGCCGGTCGAAGGCGGACGACGGCTGTCGCCGCACTGCATCGAGATCCCGTTTGTGATGCAGAACCACTGGCAGATGCCCGGAAATGGTGGGCACCGGGCCCGAACTGCAGACCGCTGGCCGACCGCGCGAGCGGCGCCTGGGTGGCGTTTGCGCGTACCGGCAATCCGAACCATCCCGGGATTCCTGAGATGGCCGGCATACGAAGCGAACGGACCGAGCGACCATGCACATCGACAACGAGTGGAGTGTGGTCTCCGATCCCGACCGTGACGAACGGCTGGCGCTCGGACCGCTCCCAAGATTGCCCATGTTCTGAGCGCACCTGACGGAGCGTCACCATCGCACCTCGACCGTAAGCGCGACGGAATCGTGCCGTCGTGCTTACGGCTAAGAAACCGTTTTCCGGTTCTCGAAACCACGCTTACGCGATTTCTACGAAATCACTTTCAAATCCTGACTGAGTTGCGGGCAGCGTCGCCGGCCCTGCCCGGCGCCTTGGGACACGGGTCTCTTAACCAGGCGACGGAGTGTGGGTGATGAAGCGACGCGAGCTTCTTCGAGAAGCAGCCTCGGATCGGCGCTGGTGACAGTTGCCGGCGCTCGCGACTCGGACGAGAAAGGCCGCCAAGGGGGGCAGGTCAGCCTGAGCAGAACCAGGAGTTCGAGCACCCGCCATGGCGACGACAACGAAATCAGCGGGACCGCTCTCGAGCGCCACGGTTTCGTTCGGTCAATGGGATCTGGCAACGCCCTGGATCGGTTTCGAACCAGGCCGCCGCGGGACCGCAACAACCACCATCTCATTCCCCAACGAAGTGCTCTATCAAGAGCCGGCGGCTCGGTGAATTTCGTGATCGCCGGCTTCCACCACGTCCGGTATATGGCAACAGCACCAGGCCGAGCGACATCAACGTCGGCGCCACCATCCCGCCGACTACTAGCCGTACCGCCGCTCATCAACGATCCGGGCTCAACCGCGTCTACCGCGTGGTCTAGATCCCAGCGTAAGCTCCGCTGCCGCCCGGCAGCACGCCGCCGGTGCCGCTGCAGGATCGTGCGTGAGATAGTGCGGTTTCCCAACCCAGGGCGGTGATCTGGTGATCTGCGGCGTGTTGCCGCACTTTTTCGATGCCGTCACCGGACAGTTCCTCATGTTCGGCTACGTCAACGTGCTGAAGTAAACGAACAATTGCGCGCCGCCTCCGTCTGAGGCATAAGCGTGGCGCCGGCGCGACGCCAGGCCTGGAGGATGCGCGCGTGACGGCTACTCGACCGATCCTCGCGTTAGCGATCGCAGCCGGCGGGCAGGCGCCCGCGAAGCCGGACTTCTCCGGGGAATGGAAGATGAACCCGACGAAGAGCGACTTCGGCGTGCTGCCGCCGCCGGCATCGATCCGCCGCACCATCACCCACGCCGAGCCGTCGCTGACCATCGTCGAGGATCAGCGGTCGGACTTCGGCGACATGAGCACCACCTCGCAAGTATCAGACCGACGGCACCGAGACCACGTTCACGTCGAACGGCGCCGAGGTCAAGAGTTCCGCAAAGTGGGATGGCGGGATCATGCCTCGTCCGTGTCGAAGGTGGACAGCGTCGGGCTGACGTTCAACGACAAGATGAGCCTCGTCGCCCGACGGCAAGACGCTCGTCAGTCAGCTTCCACATCAGCTCGCCTCAGGGTGACGTGGACATCATGATCGCCTTCGACAAGCAGTAAGCGTTACGACGCTGGGACGCCTGAGGTGCCGACCTGGAAGGACGCGATCGCCATCGCCAAGACGCTGCCGAAGGTCGAGGTCGGCACCGTGGTACGGAACGCCAGGCCTCAAGGTCGCCGGCAAAGGGTTCGCGCGACTCAGGACCGAAGCCAGGGCGGCCTTGTTCTGATGTGCAGCCTCGACGAAAAGGAACGGCTGCTCGAATCCGGCGACGCGATTGACTCGACGCCGCACTACGACGGATACGGATCGATCATCGTCAATCTCGCCAAGGTCGGTCCTGACGCGCTTCTCGCGAGCTGATCGTGCAGTCCTGGCGGCTGAAGGCGCCGCCGGCGCTGCGCGCGAAATTGAAGCTCACGGCCGGATCTGAATCATAATCGTTGGCAATGTCTCTTCGCGACGAAGTCCCCTTTCATCGGCCGGGAGCGATCGCTGGCGCTGGCGATCGCACTCGGCGCGGTTCTCGGCGCCAGCGGCGCACGGCCCAGACCGTGATCGTCCAATCCGCTCCGGCGGGCGCGGCCATCGAACTCATGCTGAGCGGGTACGAGCGTCGCCTGGCAACGGCGGACGCCAACGGCGACGCCACGCTGTCGACCGGCGCCCGGCCGGATTCCGACGTGCTGATTTTCGTCGACAGCTGCCCCGCCCGCGTTCGCGTCCAACTGGCGGTGCGTGGCGTCCAGCCGGAACAGACATTGGCGGGTGCACGAGGGTCGACGCCGGAAGCATGTTCATCATGCGGCCGATCACGACATTCGTGATCGACGTCAGTCCCAGCGTCGCTGTCCACGTCGCCCAGGGACCGGCGCTGCCCGAATGGCTGCTCCGAGGTCCGGGCTCCCAGCGCAAAGGCACCATGCTGCACGGCACGCCGCCGAAATGGCTGGCGCTACGCGGCTGTGGCGCCGGCGGCTCGTCGTTTGGAGAGTATCGGCGACAAGGCGTGCGGCGATGTCCGCAGTGCTTGAACTCGCACGGCGGTCGCCTTCTCGGCGACCGCCGAATTCTGGGTGACGCGATGGCTTTCAGGGCAGGTCAGGTATTCAGGCCGGCCGACGTCACCGTCAGCGGCGCTCCGACCGGCTATACCTTCGAGAGCAAGGTCGTGTCGCGCCTGCTCACGATCGCGGCGAAGGGCGGCCCGTCGATCGGCCCAGCGCGGATCTACGGCCTGGCGGCACCAACCGTCACGAGGCGACCTGCACGCACGACCCAGACCATTGCCGACAAGACGGTGGTCGTCAACAACGTGACGCGGACGATTCCGGGCGGGACGCAGTCATTCGGCCAGCAAACCGAAGGATGGGATTGGCTGGCGGGCGGCGGCGTCGAGGCATGGGTCAACAACTGGATCGCGATCTACGGCGAGCCTCGATTTCGTGCAGATCAAGGGGAGGCCCGTAAGTCGGAACCAGGCGACGGCGTCGACGATCAGATGCGGTCGGCCTCTTCGGGGTCCGGTCTCACATACCGGCAGATCAAAACATTGCGGACTGCGGATTGCGGATTGGAAGCTGACTACCGAACGCCAGGAGCAGGTTGATGCTCGAAAACGAGCGTCGTGTCTTCGGAGTGCAGGATTCCGCTCCGCGCACTGCCGCGACGCCAGCGCCGGCGTGGAACGCCGACGAGACGGCGCACGCCCCCACCCCCATGCCGGCGACACCCTGGTCCCAGCCTTCCTGATCACCCTGACCGCTGCCGAGCACGAACGCAAAGGGCGTCTGGTAGCGGATGAATCGAACTGCACGCCCTTCGAACTGCGTCTTGGTGCCGCCGCAGGAACCGTAGCCGGTGTAGTCTCACGGTCAGCGTGCCGCCGCTGGTCGCCGCTACGCCGCTGCTGAGAGCGAGGATCCGTCTCGCTGAATCGGGGCACTCGGCGACGGCGTCGCGGGCGCAGTCAAAGCGCAGCTCGGCGAGACCAGAGAGCAGGTGGCAACGACTGAAATAACGGGCCGCGAGGGCGCGGCGGCGCAGGAGCATGGCCGATGGATTATGCCACGCTCGGCCGGAAGCCTTCGCGCTCCGCCCGATGGTCGAAGCCTCTCTAAGTTCGCCACGCGATGGCCGAAGCCTTCGCGCTTGCCCGATGGTCGAAGCCTTCTGCGTTCCCCGGATGGCTGAAACCTGCGCTCGCTATTCCTGTTTCAGGATCTCCGCGAAGGGATTGAGTTCGTCCACGCGCTCGCAGACGACTCCTGATCGCGGCGGTGATCGGACGGCGAGGTAGCAGGCCCCAGACCCCCAGAGCCAGCCCAGAACATCAGCGCCGACCAACACCGCGGCGGCGTTCATGTCGCCGACCCGGCTCATGAGCCATGGCGTGAGCACGTTGCCCTCGACCGCCGCGATCGTTCCCATGATGCCGGCGGCGACGCTCGCCGCGACCAGCGAGCCGAATCCGCACGAAGCCGGCAAGTCCGGCGGCGATGGTCACCACGACGTGGCCGACGACGGGAATGGGGAAGAGCAGCGCCGCCAGCATGGCTCCAGACGCCGGCGTCCTCGATGCCGGTGAAGTAAAAACGCAGAGCCACACGCCGCCCCGACGACGACGCTGATGAGGACACGGGCCCAGAGAAACCGGGCGACCTGGCGATCGATCTCCAGGAGAATCTGGACCGCTTGTCTTCTTGCTCGACATCGACGGCCCGACAATGCGGACCACTTTGCGCTTGTAGGTGTCGCCGGCGACGAGCAGGTAGTAGACCAGGCAGGTGATGGCGAACAGCTGGCCGGCCAGCGCGATGGCGCCGTGGCGAGCCCTGCCAGAACAAGTCATTCCACTTGAACAGCGTCGGCTCTTCGATTCTGACTGGCGTACGGCTCGCCGCGCGAACGCGGCGGGTTTCCCGGCGTGGCGGCCTGCTCCAGTTCGTTCGCCGCCTGCCGCATCTTCGTCATCGGCGCGGAGTGCGCCAGGAGGCCTCGCGGTTGATCGTCAGCGCCAGTTTGTGCGCCGCGTCGGGCAGACGGTTTCCGAATGCGACCACCTGGCCGCGCAATCCGCGTACACGGCCGCCGCGCTGCCGACGATGAGTGCGGCGAGAAGCAGGCACGCCGAGCAGCCGCGGCAGCCGCCACGTTTCGAGCCGCGCCACCGCGGGTTCGAGCGCGTAGCTGACGAGGATGCTCATCACCACCGGGATGAGGACGGTCTGGCCCCACCAGAGCGCGCCCACGACCAGCAGCAGCGGCACGATCCGGATCCGACTCTGACGGCGCCGTTCGATCGAGCGGAGTGCTTCCGACAGCGGGCGCCCGAGTTCTCCGTCGGGCTGCGGCGTCGAGTTCGTCGCGCCGGCACCCTGCGCCGCGCTTGCGGGCGTAACGGCCGTCTCCGCGACCAGGCTGATCCGCGTCGCCGGGGCCGGGGCTTCGGCGACACCCGCGCCGGTCGCGGCCCGGGCGGCTAGTTGCACGGCGCGTGTTTGCAATCGCAGCGAATCTCGGTGGTGTCGGTGTCCTCGGCGTCACGGCAATGTTCGCTGCAGCATTTGCCACACTTGCCGTCCTTGGCGACCGGACACTTGCAGATCGAGTGCGCGCACTTGGCGGCGTCGTCCATGACATCTCCTCAATTGTGGAAAGCCGCGCCACACGTTCAGCGGCAGGCGGTGTGGCCGACGACATATCGCATCGATCACCTACCCGCCACCGTTGACTGCAAGAAGACAGCCACGCTTGACGAGAGAAGGCTTCACGCGGCGCTGGACTCTGGTTCGCGAGGTTCGGGGTTCGCTGCGTTCTCTCTGGTTGGCGAAGCTCGCCTCGATCCTTCGAGGCTTTGGCGGAGCCGTTCCATCAAGTCCACGACCATTCGCCGGGCGTGCTTCTTCGCCGGCGTCGAGCTTGGCTGTCTTGCCCTTCGACTTGGCGCGAATGATCCGCAACAGGTTTTCGCGGTACTGGTCGGCGTACTTCGACGGATCCCATTTCGCTTCCAGGTTTTTGATGAGCGTCTTCGCCATCGCGAGTTCCTGTTTGCGGACCTCGGCGCGCGGAAAGTCGAACTGCTTCACCTCCACGAGCTCGTCGGCCGAAACGCATCACGCTCAGCACCAGGGCGTCGCCGATGACTTCCACAGCGGCCAGGTGCTGCGCGTCGCGCAGCACGAACTTGGCAATCCCGACGCGGCCCGATTCGCGCAGCGCCTCGCGCAACAGCGCATACGAGCGCTCGCCGCCGCGCCCCGGCGTCAGTGTACGGGCACTTCAGCAGCGGTCGTCGATTTCCTCGGCCTGGACGAAGTCGATGATGTCCACGGTCTTCGTCTTCTCGACCGCCGCCGCCTTGAAGTCGTCGCGCGTCATGACGACGAAATGGCCCTTCGTCACCTCATAACCCTTGACCAGGTCCTCCCACGCGACAGGCTTGCCGTCGCGGATGCAGACGCGCTCGAAGCGCACGGGCGATTTGTCCCGGGCGTGCAGCATCCGGAATCGCGGACGGTGATCCCGCACGGCGGTGTGCAGTTCGACCGGGATATTGACGAGTCCGAAGGCCAGTGACCTGTTCCACAGCGCTGCGGCATACCGGCCACGCTGCAAGGCAAGTGCCCGGGCCGGCTTGAGGTACTGACGCAGCCGGCGGCCTCGACGCGATCGGGCCACGGCTGAGCCAACGCGCAAACCCATTGATACTTAACGGCTTTTTCGCATCATCGAGGCAGCCATGACGCGAGCTGTTCTGTAGCGCAGCCGGTTTGATCGTGACCCTGGCGTCCACGGCCTCGGGCAGATGGTCACCGCCGCTGCCGCGGAAGGGGACCATGGCCATCCCCGCCGGCAACGACAAGCTCTACGATGCCGGCGAGGCGGCGGCCGAAGCGCGTCGCCTGCCGTGGTGCGGGCGGTCAGGACCGCTTCGGCGACAAGGCGCCGCTGGTCGATCCGCTGGGCGGCCTTCTCGAAGGCACCACCGTGGTCGTCCGCGACGGTCCTCCGCTGTCGGACACCGCGGCCAATGACGAGGAATCCGATCGGACGGGCGTCAGCGAGGCCACCGTCATCCAGATCGAAAACGCGGGTGCAGCTCACCCTCCGCTATGACGACGGCAAGAAGGCTGTCCTGCATCTGGCGAGTGGCATCGGCACCGCGAAAATGCCTCGACGCCCACCGACGTTCTGTCCCTGACCTACAAGGACGACGCCGGCCGGAAGACGACGCGGGTATTCACGAAGCTGCCCTGAACCGGCGTAGAATGCCCCGCATGTCGGGGCGCGTCCTGCTCGCACTCGCCTTCGCCCTCTCCGCGTCGTCGCTCCACGGCCAACTCCCTGTGCAGTCGGTGCAGTCTCATCCCGGCGAGTGCGCGCCGGCGGATATCGCGTACGGCGCGCGGCGTACGACGCGCAATGCGCGACCTGCCACGGCGCCAATGGCGACGGCGTCGGCGGCGTGGACCTCAAGAGCGGCAAGTTCAGGACTGCCGTCACCGACCAGGATCTCAACCGGGTCATCACCAACGGCGTGCCTGGCACCGGCATGCTGGCGTTCCGATTCGACACGGCGGAAATAGCCGGCGTCATCGCCTACCTCCGGAACATGAACGGCTTCGATCGCGGCGCCGCAACCACCGGGCGATCCCGGCCGCGGCCGCGCCGTCTTCGAGGGGCGCGGCGGCTGCCTGCGCTGCCACCGCGTCGACGACGAATGGTTCGCGGGTCGCGCCGAACCTGAGCGACATCGGGGCGATTCGCAGCGCCGCGTCGCTGCGAGCGGTCGCTGGTCGAGCCCAACACGCAGATGATGCCGATCAACCGTCCCGTCCGCATCGTCACCGCTGGATGGCACGGTCGATCAACGGCCGCCGGCTGAACGAGGACACCTATACGTCCAGATCATCGACGACCAGGAGCGGCTGGTCGTCGTTCAGCAAAGTCCGATCTTCGCGAGTACATCGATCCTCACGGCGTCGCCGATGCCGAGCTTCGTAGCGATCGCTTCGACGCCGGACGAGATTGTCGGATCGTCCTGGCCTATCTCCTGTCGCTGAAGGGAACGGTGACGCCATGATGGCTGCGCGAGCGTCAGCCCGGAACACGCGGGCTCAGCCGGAACGCCGGGGCATTCGACTGCTCGGTCGCCTGGTCGCCGTCGCGGCATGACGACCTATTCCGTGCACGCCCAGGTCTCGTACGAACGCCTGCTCGACCGCGGCGAAAGAGGCGCGCAACTGGCTGATCTACTCCGGCGGCTACTTCAGCCATCGCTACAGCAGCGCTCACGCAGATCACGCCCGGCCAACGCGAAGAACCTCGAGCTGAAGTGGATGTACCCAGGCGGCCGTCGCCGGCGCCTGGCGAACGACACCGCTCGTCGTCGACGGCGTGATGTACCTCACGCAGCGGCCGAACGACGTCGTCGCGCTCGACGCGAAGACCGGCCGCGTCTTCTGGATCTACCGTCACACGCTGGATCCGACGCAGATCGTCTGCTGCGGCGCGAACAACCGCGGCCTCGCGATTCTCGGCGACACGCTCTTCATGGGCACGCTCGACGCGCATCTGGTCGCGATCGACGCGAAGACCGGCCGCGCCGATCTGGAACACCGAAGGTGGCCGAGAGCAAGGGCGGCTACTCGGTGACGCACGCGCCGCTGGTCGTGAAGGACAAGGTCATCGTCGGCGTCGGCGGCGGCGAGATGCGGCATCCGCGGCTTCGTCGCCGCGCTACGACGCGCGAAGCGGCAGGGAAGCGTGGCGCTTCTACACGATTCCGGCGCCGGACGAGCCGGGCGGCGACATCGTGGAAGCCGTGCCCGCCGAAGACCGCCGGACGCATTACTGCGATCCGGAGGCGTGGAAGCACGGCGGCGGATCGGTCTGGGTGACCGGCTCGTACGATCCCGACGCTCAACCTGACGTATTGGGGCGTCGGCAACGCCGGGCCCGACTGGAACAACGAGCAGCGTCCCGGCGACAACCTCTACACCGACTCGGTCGTCGCGCTCGACGCCGACACCGGCCGGCTGCAAGTGGCACTACCAGTTCACGCCGCACGATCGACTACGACTACGACTCGGTGCAGGTGCCGGTGCTCGCCGACATCACCTGGCGCGGCGCGCCGCTCAAGGCGATGGTCTGGGCGAACCGCAACGGCAACTTCTACGTGCTCGATCGCGAGACCGGCAAGTTCCTCGTCGGCAAGCCGTTCGTGAAGGTGAACTGGATGGACACCTTCGACGAGCGCGGCCGGCCGCACCAGACGCCGCAGCCGCCGGGGCAGCCGACGTGGCCGGGCAACCAGGGCGGGACGAACTGGTACTCGCCGTCATACAGCCCGCACACCGGGCTGTTCTACGTCTCCGGCGTGGGAAGGCTACGCCACGATCTTCGGCGGCACGCCGGTCGAGTATCAGGAAGGGCGGAACTTTGGCGGCGGCGTCAACCGGCCGCTCGTGCCGGTTCCCGGCGCGCCGGCAGTTCCCGGGATCCGGCGCGGTCCGATCAACAACTGGACCGAAGCGGCGGCCACCGGCGCGGTGCTCGCGCTCGACGCCGACCACCGGCGAGCTGAAATGGAAGTTCCCGATGACCGACGTCACCGACAGCGGCATCCTGACGACGGCGTCGGACGTGCTGTTCACCGGCGGGCGCGAGGGCTACTTCCAGGCGCTCGACGCGCGAACCGGATCGCTGCTGTGGAAGGCGAGCCTTGGCGCGCAGATCGTCAGCGGCCCGATCACCTACGAGGTCGACGGCAAACGGCATGCGGCGGCGATCTCTCGGTCTGTCGCTCTGCGTGTTCGCGCTTCGCGACTGACGCGACAGTTGGTGGAGCGCGAAGGCGTCAGCCGAGCGCCCCTGCGACGTGTTACGCCGCCGAGTCGCTGCGTCGTGCCGTCGTAATCCGAAGGCCGTGACCGTCGGCCCAGTCGAGCGTGTGCTCGTCGCACAGCATCTGGACGGCGGCTTCTTCCCCGCGGCGACGGCAGTCGGTGGCTCGCGCGGTTCCGGCAGTTCGTCCCGCCGGTGCATGGGGGAGTCCACCTGTGACGGCAGCGGCGTCGTGCTGAAACGGTCGCTCGAGATCCTGAGCTTGAGATTCGGGCTGCTCACGGCGTCGCTCCTTTTTCGAGAAATGGACGCTGCGAGGTCGTCCCTTCAAGAGCAGTAACACCGTCGAATTTGCGCAGAGGTGCACACGTCAGCAGCGTAAGTGACACTGGTTGTCGTGACCACAGACAATTAACGGCAACTGGCCCTGGCGAATGCAATACGCGATTCAGTCTGCGCGCACGAGCGGGACGTCGACGACGTGCTCCGCGACGGAACCAGACCTGCAGTCTCGTTGCGCGCGGATCGACGTCGCTGACGAGCAGGTCGTTGGTGCCGTCGTCGCCGCCGCTCCGCGGCGCCTGGCGGGCCATGGCGCGCGCCTCCTTCGAGGATGATCTCGTGGGCGTGCAGCAGCCGCGAGATCTGCACCGGCGCCTCCTCGCGCCCTTCGGCGGGCGCGGGATGAGGCGTGGTCTCGGCGACGTCGGGCGCCATGGCCGAGGCTGACGCCGCCGAGCATCTGGATGCGCTCGGCGATCGACGTCCGACCAGCTCGTTCTGCTCGTTCGTAGTGCTTGTCGAACAGCAGGTGCAGCTGGTAGAACGTCGGTCCTGCCACCTGCCAGTGGTGCTTCTTGTAGAGATCGCGCAGCGTCATCGTGTCGGCGAGGCAGCTGGTTCAGGTTCTCGACGCTTCCTTGCATGCGGTTCTCCGGAGAGCGCGATCGGCATGCTTGACGAGATGGCCGAACGGCTGAATTTCGTGGGCCTGCTGGGGGACGAGGGTTTGGCGCGCGACATGATGAAATCGGCTTCCAGTATTTTCTTGCTCATCGGCACCTATCCTTTCCGGTTTGTGACTGCCACCTTTACAAAGCCCGCGCCAGCGTTATGGGTATCGCGGCGGCTCTGAATGCGAATCCGTTGCCGGCAAAATCGGCTGCCGAGCTGGCTTCACTGACAACGTGATACCGACATGCACGATCATCCATTACTTCGTTCCGACCCGTCTCCGATCGTCTCGCCTCGGGCGAGGTGGCCACGATGCCGGATCGTCCCGTGCGCTGCGCCAGCATCCAGCGCTTCGGTGGCGCTGACTCGCGCCGATCCGCTTCGCGCTGTGGGACCGAGTATTCGGGATTGCGGGCGGTGCCGCGCCGCCGGTGGCCACGATCAGGTTCGCTAAGAACCGGCGCGCGCGCTGTTCGGCTGGGCCCGGGATCCGGATCTGAATTTCGGCGAGGCCTACATGTTCGGCGCGGTGGACATTCGCGGCGATCTGGTCGAGCTGCTCGAAGCGATCTATCGCGCGCTGCCGATCGGCGCGCCGCGCCCGTGGTGGCTGTGGCAGCGCTCGAACGACGTCCGCGCCGCGCGCGAGAACGTCCACGGTCACTACGATCTCGGCAACGACTTCTACCGGCTCTGGCTCGATCGCGAGATGGTCTACACCTGCGCGTATTTCCCGACGCCGGACGCCACGCCTCGAAGACGCGCAGATCGCCAAGATGGACCTGCGTCTGCCGCAAGCTCCGGCTGCGCCCGGGCGAACGCGTCGATCGAGGCCGGCTGCGGGTGGGGCGCGCTGGCGCTGCTCATGGCGAAGCGCTACGGCGTCACGGTGCGCGCGTTCAACCTCTCGTCCGAGCAGATCGCCTACGCGCGGGATCGCGCGGCGCGCGAGGAGCTCGCCGGGCGCGTCGAGTTCGTCGAGGACGACTACCGCAACGTCACGCGGACGGCTGCGACGCGTTCGTGTCGGTCGGCATGCTCGAGCACGTCGGCCTGCCCGGACTATCCCGACGCTCGGCGCGCGTGATCGACCGATCGCTGCGCGGCGAACGGCCGCGGCCTGCTGCACTTCATCGGCCGCAACCGGCCGGCGCCGCTGAACGCCGTGGATCCGCAAGCGGATCTTTCCGGGCGCCTATCCGCCGACGCTGCGCGAGGTCTTCGGAGCACATCGCTCGAGCCGTACGACCTGTCGGTGACTCGACGTCGAGAACCTCCGCCTGCACTACGCGAAGACGCTCGACCACTGGCTGGCAGCGCTTCGAGGAGGCGTCGGCCGGCGACGGTCGCCGAGATGTTCGACGAGCACGTTCGTCCGCGCCTGGCGGCTCTACTCGGCCGGCTCGCGGGCGGCGTTCACGCACCGGCACGATGCAGCTGTTCCAGGTCTTGTAGCCTTCGCCGGCGGCGGCAACGCGATTCCTGGAATCGCGACGCGCCTGGCCAGAGCTGAGCGATGGAGCGCCGCGATGTCCTGATCGTCGGAGGTGGACCCGCCGGGTCCGTCGTGCGCCTGGTGGCTCCGCCGCGCCGGCTTGACGTCGTCGTCTGGGACCGGGCCCGCTTTCCGCGCGATACAAGGTCTGCGCCGGCTGGATTACGCCGCAGGCGGTCGCGGATCTCGATCTCGATCTCTGCGCGACTACCGCGCGCGCCGGACGCTTCAGCCGATCACCGGGTTTCCGCGTCGGCGTCATGGGCCGATCGCGAACGGTGGCGGTGAGCTACGAACGACCGATCAGGTTATGGGATCCGACGTTGTGAATTCGACGCCTACCTGCTCCGGCGATCGGCTGCGACATTGAAGCTCGAGCCCCGGTGACGAGCATCCGTCGAGCGGGGAAGCCGGGTCGTCAACGATTGCGTGAGCGCGCTCGCGTGGTGGTCGGCGCCGGCGGCCACTGGTGCCCGATTGCGCGCGCGCTGAACCGGCATGCGCCGGCTTTCGGGCCGGGCTCTGGTCGTCGCGCAGGAAACCGAGTTCCTTATCCCCGGGGCCGACGCCAGACTCTTCCGGTCCGCACCCGAGAGGCCGGAGCTGTATTTCAGCCCGGATTTCAAGGGCTACGGCTGGATCTTCCGCAAACAGGATCACGTCAACATCGGCATCGGCAGTCTCGACTCGCATGCACGGCCGGCGGCAACGCGGGCGTTCGTCGCGGACCTTCAGGCGCGCGGCCTGGGTGCCGCCCGACGCTCGCTGGATCGTGGCACGGCCACGCGTATCTCGTGTCGCAACCTCGCGTCCGTCCGGCGTCGTCAGATGGATTGATCCTGGCCGCGGCGACGCTGCCGGTCTCGCCTATCCACAAAGCGGCGAGGCATCCGGCCGGCCATCGAGTCCGGACTGATGGCGGCCGAAGCCATCCTCGAACTCGGCGGCGACTCACCGGCCGTGATACACGCTGGCCGCCGTACGATCGAAGGCTGGCGGCGCGCTACACGGTGACGGGCGCCGATCGGGCCGGCTGGTCGCGGCTCCTGCCCGACAGAGTGGCATCGGCTGCGGGAGTGCGGCCGTTGACGCCGCCCTGGTTCGTTCGGCGTGTCGTGCTGGACCACCTGGTTCTCTCGCGCAGGGCCGAGCCTCGCTGGCCGCGTGACGCGTGGGACCGATGAGGTCGCTGCGGTGCCACAGCCCGTCTCGACTCGCGAATCGCGCCGCCCGCCGGACGGGAGCTGGCCTCACGCCCGTCCGATTATCCGGGCCGCACCGACGTCGTCGTTCTCGGCTTGCCCCGCGGCGGGTGATCGTGGCGCGCGAAGTGGCGAGCGCACCTGCACGCGCCGCTCGACGTGATGCCGGTCCGCAAGCTCGGCGTGCCCCGGCCATCCCGAGCTGGCGATGGGAGCGATCGCGCCCGATGGCGTCCAGGTGTTGAGCGACGATCTGATTCACGAGCTCCAGATACCTCGCGCCCTGGTGGATCGGGTCGCGGCGCGCGAGCAGGCCGAGCTCGAGCGGCGTACTCCGTCTGTATCGCGATTCAAAGCCGGCGATCAGCCTCCGCGACTAATGATTGCCATCCTCGTTGACGACGGACTGGCCACCGGATCGACGATGCGGGCGGCGGTCGTCGCGGTTCGCGCAGCGGCCGTCGTCGGTCGTCGTCGCGGCGCCCGTCGGTGCGCGCGAATCGTGCGAGGACTTGCGCCGCACCGCCGATCGAGCCGTCTGTCCGCTGACGCCCGATCCCTCTCAATGCCGTCGGCCTCTGGTATGACGACTTCACCGAGACGACGTGACTGAGGACGTTCGCGCCGTCCTGACGTCGATATACTAAGTTTCTGGTCACGACCTTCCTTCAGCGATCCGTCGAGGCTCAACGCCCGCTATCGTGCCGGCGGCGTGCGCGTCCACGTGCCCGAGGCGCTGCCTCGACGGCGAGCACACGCTCGACGCGCTGGTCCGAGCGGCACCTGCCGGTGTCGCACGCGGCGCTGCAGGCGGCGTCGCGCAGCCTGTTCTTCTCGCTGCCGGTTGGCGTTCGATCCGGCGGAGTCCGTCGGGCCCGTATCTGGCGATCGTCGATCGCGATCCGCCGGGCGAACCGTATCGCTTTCTCGACATGGGCGCGCTCATCGCGACCGCAGGCGTTCGGCGAAAACGATCCGGCGGTCGTGCGCGGCGATGCTCGACGTCGCTGCCGTTCGTCGACGTCGCGCTACGCGCACTCCGAGTATCAGACGGTCGCTGTCGCTGCGGCTCAAGGCCGAGCTGAACCGCATCGCATCCGGCCGGCACGCCGCGCCACTTCATCGTCAACACCGGCGCCGAGGCCGGTCGAGAACGCGATCAAGTCCGCGCTGCTGCAATCGCGTGATCGACGTCGGAGGACGGCGACGGCGGTTTCATCGTGCTCGTTCGAAGGCGCGTTCCACGGCCGCACGCTCGGCAGCCTGGCCGTCACCGCACCGCAAGAAAGCCCGCCTCGGCTTCCCGACGTTCGACTGGCCGCACATTCCTTTCCGGTCGAGGAGGTCGGTCGCCGAAGGAAACGCGCGCCGCGAGGAGCGCGAGCCTGAAGCAGCTGTGGGATCTGCTGGTGTCCGGCCGGCTGCCGCAGGCGGAGAAGAGCAGGGACACGTTCCGGCGCGAGATCGACGCGATCGACGAGTTCCTCGCCGAGCCGCGCCGACCGCCGACGCCGTACAGGCGTTCGTGCAGACGCAGCGCGCGCAACCTGACCGCCGGACGTCGTCAGACGGTCGCGGCGCGTCGCCGCGGTGCTGGTCGAGCCGATTCAGGCGAAGGCGGCGTTCGCATCGCGAGCGCGCGCTTCATGCGCAAGCTGCGGCTGCTGACGCGCATCTACGACGTGCCGCTGATCTTCGACGAGGTGCAGACCGGCTGGGGCATGACCGGCCGGCTGTGGGCGCACGAGCTGTTCGATCTGCCGTGCCCGCCCGACCTCGTCACCTGGGCCAAGAAGGCGCAGAACGGCGTGCCTGTTCGTCAGCGAGGAGCTGGCGACGTTCTTCCAGGAAGAGAAGAAGTTCAACACCACGTGGGAAGGCGATTCGGTCGGCATGGTGCGGCTGCTCGCGTTGCTGGACAAGCTGGATCTCGAGCAGGTGCGGCGCACCGGCGACCAGGCGCGCGGCGGGCCTGCAGGCGCTGGCGCGCGACTATCCGCGAGATCCTGAAGAACGTGCGCGGCGCCGGCGTCATGCTCGGCTTCGACGTCCTGCGCGCCGACCTGTGCGACGCGCTGCTCGATCGCGCGTTCCGCCGCGGGCTGCGTGCTGCTGCCAGCCGGCGAGCGCAGCGCTGCGGTTCTATCCCCGCTACGACACCGAGCCGTCGGCGATCGACGAGGCGCTCGTCGATTCTGCGGCGCGCGATCGAGGATCTGGTGGGCGGACGCGCGGCGGCGCGACGTCGCGCCAGCCGTGAAGGTCCGTGTCGGCACGCTGGCGATCCCGCTCGATACGGTCGATGATCGTCGATCTGACGCCCGGCGACGTTCGAGGCGCTGAAGCAGCAGATCCTCGCGGTCGGAGCAGGAGCGCTACGGTCCGGCTGCGCCGTATCCGCCCGATGTGCTGCGATGCGGGCAGCGGCCGCTGCTGCAGTTCCCGCTCGAGACGCTCGAAGCGACGATGGCGAACCCGGGCGCGATCGGCGTCGTGCTGCGCGATCGCGTGTCGGGACGGATTGTCGGCTACGCGCTCGGCAGCGCGCTCGAGAACCACGACGAGGAGGGCGTCGCGTCGGATCCGCGCACGCGGGGAGAACAATACGTTCTATCTCCAGGCGCTCGCCACGCTGCCGACGGTCCAGAACCAGCATCGAGCTCGAAAACGCCCTGCTGGACGCCGTCCGGGACCGGCGTGGCCACCGCGCGCTTCGATTACCTCTCCTCCCTCATCGACTGAGCGAGTCGTCGCCGCCGGGCCGGAATGGCTTCCGACCGCGACGGTCCCTCGATCGCTTCGAGAACTACCTGCGCAGCGGAACCGCCTACGTTTACATCCAGGCGGATTTACGCCCGAAGGTGGCGTCGGCGGATGACACGCCGTCGGTCCAGGCGGCGCCGGCGTGATAAGGTCACGAGACGAGGCTCAAGGGTTCCCGAACTCCCTTGCGCCTGTAGTTTTTTGGAGGACTCCTTATGGCCGATTACGACACGACACGGGGCGCTGACGTCGCGATGCCGTCGCACGCGGACTGAGCGCATCCTCGACGTTCCTTCGGTCCGTCTACGGGTGGATGTTCGTCGGTCTGGCGATTACCGCCGTGACCGCGATGTTCGTCGCCAGTTCGCCCGCGCTGATCAACGCCATCGCGACCAACCGGCTGTTGTTCTGGGGTGTCGTCATCGCCCAGTTCGAATCGTCTTCGTCCTGTCGGCGCGCGCCCAGACGCTGGCGCCGTCAACGGCGTCGATGCTCTTCGTCGCCTATTCCGCGCTGACCGGCCTGGACGCTGTCGTTCGTGCTCGTGCTGTTCACCGGCGAACCGGTCGCCAGCACCTTCATGGTTGCGGCTCGGCATGCTTGGAGCTGACGTGCGCTCTACGGCACGACGACGAAGCGGAGTCTCTCCGGCTTCGGTCAGCTCCGTTCATGGGGCTGATCGCAGGTCTGGTGCTGGCGAGCCTCGTCGGCATAGTCCTGGCACAACGACGGCCTCGCAGTTCGCGATTTCTCGCGGGCGTGATTCATCTTCACCGGGCTGGCTAGCCGCCACGACGCGCAGCGACTGAAGCAGATGGCGCTGGCCCTGCCGTCGGGCAACGCCGGATCGCATGCCGTCGTCGGCGCGCTTTCGCTCTATCTCGACTTCATCAATCTGTTCCTGATGCTGCTCCGCTTCATGGGCAGCCGGCGAGACTAAACCCCCGCCCCATGACCACTGCCGCTGCGACGACGAGTTCCTCGTCACGCGGAGGCTCGTCCTGACGGCGCTGGCGCTGGCCGGACTCGTTCCTCTTCCGGCTGGCGTTCGGGCTTGTCGTCCGAGTTCTTCTTCGAGAGGACGAAACCCAGATCTACCTGATCGGACTGCGCTACTACGCGACCGGCCAGTGGCCGTTCTTCGGTGCTGACGTCGTCTGGACGAAGAGCGAAATCCCGCGCGCTGCAGGGGCTCACTCGTCGGGCTGCGCGCTGCGGATTGCGCCGTGGCCCGAAGCGCCCTTCGTCCTGCTCAACGTGCTGTCGTTCGCGGCGCTGGCGGGCCTCGCGTGATACCGACCCGCCGGCTGCCGGCGCTGCCGAAATGGCTGGTCTGGGGCTGGTTCATGACCGTGCCGTGGATCGCTTCGAGTACTCCACGCACACTCATCAACCTGTCCTACGTCCTCGCCGGCGCGGTCGTGGTCTTCGTCGGGTTCCTTCGAGGACGTGCCGGGTGCTGTCGCGGGGCTGGTGCGGCCGGCGGTGGTGTTTTTCATGATGGGCGTCGGCGTGAGCTGGGTCAGCAGCTCCATATGTCATGGCCGCTGCTCGCTGCCCTGACAGCGCCTGGGCGTTGTGGAGCAGGCGCCGCGATGGCATCGGCGCGCTCTCGCGCAGCAGTCGGTCGCGTACGCCATTAGTGCGCTGCTGCCAGGGCTGCTTCCGCTGCCGACGCTCGTCACTTACGGTCCGGCCGCTGGCTCCGGCGGCGTCGGACGACAACCTGCATGTCAACCGGGTGAACCCGGCGATCGCGCTGTCGACGCTGGCACGTTTGCTGTCCCTTTGCGAGCCTGGAGATCAATCGCTTCGTGGCCACGGACGGCGCTAAGCGACTCGAGTTCTTCCTCGGCCATGTCTGGCTGATTCGCTCGCGGCCGTGGTCTGGTGGTCGGCGTCGCGCAGCCGATCTGGATGCTGATCGAGATCTGCCGGTCGCCGTCCCGCTGGCCCAAACCGCGAGACCGCGGCGCAGTGGCCGAGCCATGCGGTGGCTGGTCCTCGGCTCGGTCCTGATGGTGTATGCGAGCTACTGGTTCGTGATGGAATCCTGGCCTCAGGCCCACGCGGTTCTACGCGCTGCGCCGATCGTGCTGCAGCCTGGGCAGCCTACTGCTGGACGTTCGTCGACTCACCGCGCTGGCGACGGGCTGCGGCGGCAATCCTCGGCATCAACGTCGCGTCGCTACGCTGGCCTGGCGGTGGCGCGGGCGCCGAGAAATCCCTGCATGAAGCACCGCGACATTGTCGTCGACGCGATCCAGACCAGCGGCCTGACGTGCTGGCGCACCGGCGCGCGTTTGCCGTGGATGCCGGACCGTGCGCGCCGCGCCGCCGACATACCGCGCGATCCTGGTCGGGACATCGCGGTGCGCGACGCGACCTTCGCGGCGCTCTGGCACCGCGGTGCACTGGACCGTCACCATCGTCAACCAGAATCCGGTCGTCGCTTATCGCGACATCCTCTCATTCACGACCTACCGCACCGCGAGCGGCAGGGGTCATCGGAGCGTCATGAATTCATCAAGGACATCTTCATGGCCGCGAGAGGTCGCGCGTGGTCGAGTTAAACGGATGTCGCTACGGTCGGAGCCGAGTTCGAGCAGGCGACCTTCCGGGTGGCGGCGGCGGAAGCGGCTGGCCGTCGGATACGCGGCTGCTGCGATCGTCCGCCCGACGCTACCGCACGAGCATCTGAAGCCGCGGAAGGCGAAACCGTCCGGCTCACCGCGTCGATCGATCGTTGATCTGGCAGGTGTAGAGCCCGGCTTCAGGCTGCTCGGCGGGCACCTCGAACTGGAAGACAGCGGCGTGGCGATCGGCGCGTCGATCTGCGTCCGCTCGACGACCGGCGTTTCGAACACCTTCGACCGTGCCCCGATAAAACGCCAGGCTGGTCCGCAGCTGCGGCGCGCCGTTGTCCGCGCGCTGGATCGTACACCTCGATAAGTAGAAGTACGCGCTGATCGGCCCCGACGATGTGCGTGAGGTTCGGGACGAGCTCGACGCCGTCGCGCACCAGCGGGCTCGACGTTCTTGCGCGCCAGACGCCCGCTGAAGCTGCGTGCCCAGCACCACCGAGCTGACCTTCACCGGCGCCTGCTTCAGCTCCGGGCACGGCGATCGGCGTCTCGAACGTGCCCATCTGGCCGGTCGCTGTTCTCGCGAACCACGATCTTCGATCGAGAAGCGGCCCGGCGGCAGCGTCACGCCGGTCTGATACAGCACCTGCTGCGCGAGGCGAGACGTCGGCGCTCGGCCGGCGGCACGGTCAACGTGTCGCGGATCCGTCCGACCGGAACGCCGCGCTCGTCCCGGATGAAGCCGGCGACGTCGAGCGTGACCTTGTCCGTCGACCGCCGGCACGGCGGAGCCCGGCACGGCCACGCGAAACCGGCACGTAGTATTTGTCGGCCGCCAGACGGAACCAGCCGGCGGTCACGAACAGCGGCACGTCGGTCGCCGGAATCTGCGTCGCCAGCTGTTCCTGCAGCTGCGCCTCGCGATCGGCCTTTCGCGGTGTGCGTGAAGTCGCGGTCCGCGTAATAGCCGTCTGCGCGCTTCCGACCTTCACGCTCGGCTCGGTTCTGAGCGCGGACGCTGATGCGGCGGAAGCGTCCGTCCTTGTTCGCGTTGCGTGCTCGAAAAGCCGAGGATGTAATACGACGAGATGTCGCGCTCGCACCCTGCGTGAACGCCTCGCCGAAGTCGTTGGTATCGGTGAACGCCGTGCCGCCGGTGTCGGACGCCAGCGACGTCAGCGTTTCCTGCTGCGCCGCGAGCTGCGCGAACTGGCTGGCGACACCGCTGCCGGTGAACGCGCCGAGCCCGCCGCGGCTGCCCTGGCGGGCGCTGCCGCCCGGCACGACCGCCTGCAGCCCGCGCGCGTCGACCGGGTAGATCGCGACGTTGGCGCGCACCGGCGGCGTTGACGGCGGCGCGCAGCTCGACCTGGTTGTCGGTGCCGCTCCGCTGCATGCCGGAGCTGAAGTAGATGATGGCCTTCTTCTGCTGAATCGGCTGCAGCGCCTCGGCCAGCGTCTTCAGCGCGCGCAGCCGCACGTCGTTGTTGAACGTGTCGAGCTCCTGCGCGCTCGGCGTCGACGGTCGGTCGAATCGTCGGTCGCCGCTGGCAGCGGCGTCGTCGGTCGCCGCCGTGCTCGCGTCGACGGCAGCGAACGCCGTGCCGTCGGCGCCGGAGAATCGCCGTCAGCACGGCATCGGACCTGTTCCTTGCTGCTCGTGAAGTCGGTCAGGATCTGCAGAGCTCGATCCGATCGGCGGCGACCGCCACGAGATCCGCCGAGCGTCATCTGCTCGTCGACCCATTTCGATCGCGGCGTCCACGGCCTTCTGCACATCGTCCGGCTGCCATCGAGCTCGTGTCGAACAGCAGCGTCAGCAGCCGATGCCCGCGCGACTTCTTCCGACGTCAGCGGTGCGACGGCACCGTCTCGGCGGCGTCGGCGCGCCGCTGCGCAGGCGATCGGCGTCGCGAGGCTGGCGCCGCGTCGCCGCTCGCGGTCGACACGCGCGCTGCGCCTGCGATCGGTGCCGCGGTCGGCCTGATCTCCTCGAACGCGAAGCGTGAGGATCTGCTGGCGGACTGCCGTCCTCGAGCAGCTCGAAGTCGTCGGCCGTCAGGCCGCGTCACGACGGCGCCGGTCCGGTCGCGGACGACGACGTCGACGAGCACGAGGTTGACGCCGCTGCGAAACGACCGTGGGCGCGGCTGCCGTGGGCCGGTTGTTGACCGGACAGGCGCTGCCCGACGCTGCGAGCCGGCGAGCGGCGACACGCCAGTAGCAGACGAGTTCGGCGGCGCGTCATCACGTCAGAACCTGAACCTCGGGCAGTGACCGTCATCGGTCCGCATCGGCCTGGCCGACAGCACTGAGCCGAACGTCGGCGAGTTGACGTTGGTGTCGACCGACCGCCCACTGCACCGTGTTCGAGCAGGTTGTTGGCGTTGACCTGCAGCGTCAGCGGCGCGGTTGCCGCCGAGCCGGACGTCGCGCTGGAAGAGCGCCGTTCAGCTGACGCGCTCCGGGACCGACGATCGATGTTGCGCGACGAAGTCGCCGAACTGGCCCGGCGCGGGAACGTGAACGCGGTCGACGTTGAAGGAACTCGTCGACCGTCGGATCGGTCAGCTGAGATCGGCGCGCCGTTGTAGTCGGCGCGCAGCGAGCCGTTGACGCCGCGAAGCAGGTCGCTCGCGGCGCCGAGCACGCGCGCCGTCAGCGGCGTGCCCGATTGCAGCGTCAGCGTCGAGCTGCGCGCGGCCCATTCGCCGAAGCAGTCCGCGAGCACGCCCGCCGTTCTTCAGCCAGCGGCGGTTCGGACCCCACGGCAGCTCGACGTCAGACGTTGCCCGAGAACTGGTGCCGCCGATCGAAGCTCGACAGCGCCCACTCGGCGTCCAGGTCCTTGTCGTTCTGCGCGACGACCGGCGCCGCCCGCGCCGAGCGAGGACGCGTTGTCCATCGGCTTGCGCGAGCGTGTGAGACACGCCGCCGCTGCACGCCGCCGGCGAGGCGGCGCTGCGACCTGCACGTTGCCGGCGTTCAGCATCGAGTGGCCGCCCGACGATTCCCAGATGAACGGCCTGCACGCCGGGAATCGAGAGCGCCGCGCGGGCCGCGAGCGTCGGCGCGCGCAGGATGTCGAGGTCGGTGCCCTTCGATGCCGGTGTAGCCGGCCTGCAGCGATCCAGTTCTGCGTGAGGTTCTGCGTGACGGTGCGCGTTCCACGTCTGGATCATGCCGAGCGCGTAGTCGCGATCGACGCCCCAGTTGTTCGTCGTCGGCGGCGTCGGCGCGAGCAGCGCTTCGGCCGAGCGTCAGCGGCGCGTCGGCGTGCCGGTGATCGGTCTCGGTCTCGGCGAACGGCGGCTGGCCGCGACCAGCTGCCGCGCGATCGACGCATACGAGCCCGCTGTTGTAGGTGATGCTGTAGCCGCCGCGCGAGGATCGTGTTGTCGGCTGCAGGCGATACGCGACGCCGAGGCGCGGACCGAGGTTGTTCGCGTCGGTGTTGAGCAGAGCCCGCAGGGAAACGCGCCGGTGAACGGTCCCGACGCCGCCTGCGAGCGACCGGCGACGCCGCCGATGAAATCCGGCGTCGCGTCGAGGTTGGCCATCCGTCCGTCGATCTCGACGTACGGCATGCGCCAGCTCGTAGCGAAGCCCGAGGTTGAACGGTCAGCTTCGCGCTCTTCTGCCAGTTGTCCTCGACGTAGGCGTCGAACGCAGCGCTGCCGCAGGTGCGTCGTGCCGCCGACCTGCAGCGTCGCCTGCTGCGGCAGGCCGAGCAGGAAGTCGGCGAAGTCCGCGCCGGTATGCGCCGGGCGCGCTGTGCGCCCGCTCGACGAATACAGGCCGGTGAACGTGAAGCTGCCTCGCGCGTTCGAGTTGATCTCGACTGCTCGACGCGTCAGGCGGACAGTCGCCGCCGGCACGCAGGAGGTGGTGTTCCGTCGGCGGATGCAGCCACGTGTAGCCCGGCTGTCAGCCGGTGTCGCTGCGACGGTCGTCGAGCGCGCCCGCGAACGCGGTGAAGCCGGAAAACGTCAGGTTCGGCACGCCCAGTTGAGCTGGGATCGCGTCGACGCCGCCGCTCGGGTAGCTGGATGCCGGCCAGTCCTGGCGACATTCTCAGTGTAGGCGAAACGCGTTCGTCGATTCGGCTGCTCGAGTGAGACGGTGTTGACGTTGAAGATCTGGATCGATCGCCCTCGCGACGATGCGTCAGGCGAGATCGGCGCGAGCGATGCTGGTGTTGATCGTCGTGCCGCCGAGGTCGGGAAAGACGTTGAAGCGCTTCCGTTTCGTTGCGCGCGGTGTCGCAGCTGGCCGCTGAGCGACGATGTTCGTCCGCGCCCGCCTCGTCCAGCCCCGGCGCCACCGCCACCACCAGCGCCCCCGAAGCGGCCGCGCCGCCGGCGACCGCCGAACCCGCCTGGCCCGCCTCGCGGCCTGCCTCTCTGGTCGTGCACATCCGGCGAGAGATTCTGGACGACGCGCAAGCTGACGGCCTCTGCGCGAGGAATGCGCCGTCGTCGTCGACGTGGTAGTTTGCGTCTCGTCGCCGGGCAGGTTCGGCGGCGGGATGAATCGAAGCAGCGCGGCGGCCGCTGGATCGACTCGGCTTGCCGGGATCTGGTTGCTCGGGAATGGCTGGCCCGGTCGCCGGGTCGACGAGGAAATCGTGCTCGCCGAGAAGTCGCCGGCCCGCATCGGCCTCGGTCGGCACGGTCGCGTACTGGTCGAATACGTTGTTCGATTGAGTGCCGCTGTAGTTGATCTGAAAATTCGTGCGCCGATTCGCGTTGGCGTAGAGGCCGGGAATCTTGAACGGTCCGCCGAACGTCGCGCCGAAGTTGTTCTGCGCGAACGGCGGCTGCGTCACCGGCACGTCCGGGCGCAGCTGATAGGGCGGGCTGTCGAGCACGGAGCCGCCGAAGGTATAGGTGGCGGATCCCCGATAGGCAGCGGCTGCGCGCCGGCGCTGCGGCCGCCCAGGAAAGAAACCACCGCGGCCGCCCGGTCCCCGGGCCCATTGAACCCACCCGGCCCATTCAACCGACCGGACCCATCTGGGCCGGGTGGGTTGAATGGGTTTCGAATCCGGGCGCGAACTGCCCGGTCGCCGGATCGAATTGTCCGGCGTTGATTCGCCTGCAGCCGGCCATTCATCAGTCCGCGGTCAGGGCTGGTCGCGCCGCCGTTGCCGGAGATCGCCAGATCGCCTCCGCCTGGCGCGTTCTGTGCCGAAAAGCCCGGCGGCAGCGGGTGCGCGAGGTCCTCGTTGCTTTGCTCCCGGCGCGCCCTCGGCCAGCCCCCGAGGCATTGGTGTCGGCCTGGACGGTCAGTGTCTGGAATCGTTGCCGCGACTGGTTCGCACCGCCGCGCCGCGCCACCGCCGCCCGCCGCTGCCGCGGATTCTCTCCGGCATGCGTGGGGGTGATGCTAGTTGGCGACGAACCTCGAGGCGAAGATCGCGGGCCTTCGGGAGCCGGCGCTGGTTGCGGCGGCGAGGCCGGTTCGGGCCGTCGAGGCGCGAGCGGAATCTGAAAGTCAAGGGTTTGATCGCAGGGGCGCATCGGCAAGCGTGATTTCCCGGAAGGCCGCCACAAACCCGCTCGCCTCCACCGACATGCCGGTAGCTGGTGCGCGGCGCGAACTGAATCGAATGGCCGCCGTCGACATCCGTCGACGTTGCCAGCTGCACGGCGTCGCCGACACCGCGACGACGATCGCGGCGCCCGGCAGCGGCACCGAGCCGCTGCGTGACATGTCCGGAAATCCGGCAACGGGCGCCCGCCGGTTGGACAGGCGGCGGCGTTCAGCGCGAACGCGACCACGCCGAGGAACGGCGGCCCCACCAGACGTCGCGGCCCGGCGAAACGTCGCCGTCATCGGGTCGTGGTCGGCTGAACTCTCGATGGATCCATCGCTCGACGTGGTCTGGGCAATTGACGCACCGACAGCACGTCGTGCTCGATCAGGGTCGACGACGTACTTGCAGCGTCGGGCGGTCGATCAATCTGAGCCGTCCGAAGTCCAGGATCACCTGTTCGTGTTCGTGACGCGCCCGACTCGAGCGCACGTTCGAGATCCGGCACGCAGGTCGTGTCGAGCGTGCCGGCGGAGATGCAGCGTCATCGTGTGGTCGGTGTCGCGGCGAATCAGTATCGGCATACCCAGACCTACGTCCCTCACACCCTAAAAATTTCACGGCCGCTGGCGTCGTTGCCCGCCGATCTGCGGCGGCTGTCACCGTTGTTTCACCTCTTGATCACAGGCGTGTCGATCGCGCGCCGTCCAGCTGGAATGAAGTCAGCGAACTGCCATGGAGAAACGTGAGGAAATCCATGAAGACGTCGATCATCGATTCGAAGCACCTCTTGCCGCTCTGATCGCCATCGTGCGCCTCGGCCGCGCACGCCGACGAGCGCGTCGTCGTCCGCGTCCCATTCGGATTTCATCGTCGGCACGATGCAACTGCCCGCCGGCGAGTACGTCGTGACCGAGGACATGAATCAGTCCGGCGGGCTGCTCGCGATCAGAGCGCCGACGGCCGGCACTCGGTGTTCGCGCTCTCGATCGCAGCGACGACGAAGGAACCGCCGCGCTCCGAAGCATCGTCTTCGAGAAATGCGAGGGCAAATACTTTCTGTCGAAGGTGTCGAGCGAAGACGGCCATGCGCGAGATTCCGTTGACGCCGTCGATCATGGAGAGCGAGCTAGGTGCGCGTGCAGGCGGCCGCGCCGTCGGTGGTAGTCACACCCTAGGAGGGGCAAGCGCCACAGAGCATTCCGGTAATGCAAGAATGCAGAAATGCACGAATGCAACGATGCAGAATGCCGGCATCGTGCATTCGTGGATTTCCTGCATTTTGCATTTCTGCATTCTTGGGTTTCATCCCCCGGCTATTCCCTCCAGGGGCCCTCCCGAAGTAAAATCACCGTCGGACGTGTGTCTTCCATTCCTTTAAGGAGACGGTGATGCGGCTCGGACAACCATTCGGCTGGAAGCTGGCGGCGGGCCTCGCGTTGTGCATTCCGGCGGCGTTTGGGGTCATGGCTCCCGCGGTGTGCGTGCTCAGGCCGGGCCCTCGGGCGGCGACGTCACGTTCTCCAAGGACATCGCGCCGATTCTTCAGCGCAGCTGCCAGAACTGCCATCGGCCGGACGGCGTGGCGCCGATGTCGCTCGTCGACCTACGAGCGATGCGGCCGTGGGCGCGCGCCATCAAGCAGCGAAAACCGGGCATCGGCCCCAGGGCCGGCGTCATGCCGCCGTGGTATGTCGAGAAGAACATCGGCATCCAGCAGTTCCACAACGACCCGTCGCTGAGCGACGACGAGATCGCCACGATCGCGAAGTGGGTCGACAGCGGTGCGCCGCGCGGCAACCCGGCCGACATGCCGCCCCCGCGTCAGTGGGCCGACAACTCGGCCTGGGCCATCGGCACGCCGGACCTGATCATCAAGACCAAGGAGCTCGTCGTGAAGGGCGACGCGCCCGACTGGTGGGGCGAGATTCCCAGCGTTCCGACCGGTCTCACCGAGGACCGCTACGTCGCCGCGCTCGAGATCAAGGAAGTCAACGACGTCGAATCGGCACGCGGCCAGCGGCAACCGCGCCACGGTCGGCGGCCGCTTCGTCTTCCACCACATGATCTGGCGCACGCAGGTGCTCGATCCGTCGAAGGGCGACCAGATCCGGATCCGCCGTCGATTCATCGCCGACGAAGAGAGCGTGAACTGGCCGGTGCACGAGGTCGGCCGCAACGCGGACTTCTTCGATCCGAAGTCGGCGCGCCTGCTGCAAGGCGGGCTCCGAGCATCGTGTCCGGATTCGGTCCACCTCGCACTCGAACGGGCGCGACACGAAGGCGCACCTCGAGATCGGCTTCAAGCTGCTGCCGAAGGACTACAAGCCGACCTACAAGCGCGCGGTCTTCGGCCTCGGCAACGGCGTCGACATCGACATCAAGGCGATGGAAGCCAACCAGCAGCTGCACGCCTACACCGTGCTGCAGCAGCACACGAAGATCATCTCGTTCGAGCCGCACCTGCACGCGCCCGGCGCAGCGCATGTGCCTCGAGGCGATCTGGGGCTACAACATCCAGACGCTGAACTGCGTCGGCTACGACCACAACTGGGTGCGCGGCTACGACTACACCGACGACTCGGCGCCGCTGCTGCCCGAAGGGCACGATCCTGCACATCGTCGGCTACATGGACAACTCGCCGACCGAACAAGAACGTGCCGGATCCGCGCAACTGGCAGGGATCGGGCAACCGCTCGGTCGCGAACATGTTCATCGACCTCGGCATGCGCGTCGCGCTCACCGACGAGCAGTTCCAGGAGGAGATGGCGAAGCGTCGCGAGCACCTGCACCTGACGAAGAACGACAACGTCATCGGCTGCCCGCTCTGCCTGGTGCCGCCGGCGCCCGCCAAGACGTCGGGGCAGCAGCAGTGAAATCGATATTGCGGATTGCGGATTGCGGATTGCGGATTGGTTTCGGGAGCGCCAATCCGCAATCGATTTGCAATCCCCAACCAATCCGCAATCTCCAATCAATCCGCAATCCTCAATCAATCCGCAGTCCGCAATCCGCAATCCGCAATGTCGCGCTGGTCCTCGCCCTGTCCGGCGCCAGCGTCGCGGCGCAGTCTCTGTCGCACACCAAGGGCCAGAACGTCGCGCCTGCCTTCGAAGGATGGGAACGGGCGGCGGACGGCACCAAGTACTTCGTGTTCGGCTACATGAACCGGAACTGGGAGGAAGAAATCGACGTGCCGATCGGCCCGGACAACGGCTTCGCCCAGAGTGTCGACCGGGGCCGGGGCCCCCGGAGTGAGCCCAGACCAGGGTCAGCCCACGCACTTCCTCCCGCGCCGCAACCGGTTCGTCTTCAAGGTCCACGTTCCCGCCAACTTCACCGAGAAGGACGAGTTGATCTGGACGCTGAAAACGCATGGGAAATCCGAACGAGGCGTTCGCCACGCTTCGTCCCGACTACGTCCTCGACGACGTCGTGAAGGCTTCGGAAACCGGCGCACTCGGCGCCGGAACGAGCAGTCCCGAAGTGCGCGGGAACAAGCCGCCGGTACTCGCATCGTCGAGGCCAATACCCGAAACGTCAAGGCGGGCCAGGCGGTCACGCTGGTCTCGGAGGTCAACGACGACGGCGTTCCGAAACGTCGCGGTGCCGGCGCGGGCGCCGCCGTTCGTGCCACCGGTGCCGGCGGCGCAGCGCGGCGACGACTGACCGGAGCGCTGCTGGCGCGAGCTGCGTCGTCGCCGCCCGGTGCGGATAACCGTCGGCAAGAACGTCGGCCTTCACGTCGGCTGGTTCCTCTACCGGGGTCCGGGGCGAAGGTGACCTTCGATCCGCCGCAGGTCAAGGCCTGGGAGGACACGCGGGCGGGGGCCAATTCTCCGTGGGCGCCGATCTGGGTTCCGCCGCCGATTCCTGCCGACGGCAGGCAGCCGGTCGCAGTGACGTTCAGTGAGCCCGGAACCTACGTCCTGCGCTGCCGGGCCGATGATGGGGCGCTGCTGGCGGACGAAGAAGTGACGATCGTCGTCACTCGCTGACCTTCATTCTCGAAAACCAAAGACGAGTACTCGTTGCCTGGCGCCGGCAGTCCGGCCAGCAGCTTCAGCGAAGCTGTGCCCTCGATTCGTTCGCGCAGCGTTCCGAACACCGCCGGGTCGAAGAAGTTCGGTCGCAGCACGATGTAGCGCACCCGGCGTCCCCGCAGGTAGTTGAGCGAGGCCTCGTCGGGAAAGGATCTGCATCACGCCCACCAGTTCGAGATACGACGGCGGCAGGAAACCGCTGCATCCGTTCACTGTCGGAAACCAGTGCGCCATGCCGTCGAACATGAATCGCGACTTCGAGACTCGGCCACATCCGCCCGGGCGTCGGCATCGGCAGCTGCACGACGACGCCGGGGTTCCTGCGACGACAGCCAGCGATCCACCAGCGAACGCTGATGCACCTCGACGAGTGGTGGCGCCGAGGCGTAGCTCGGCGAGCAGCCCTGCAAGGAGCACTGTGCCGATCACCGCCTTCCATTTCGGCGAGATTCTCGAGAGCAGCCACGCCAGGCCGAACGCCGACAGCGACAGCGAGCGACAGATTCAGGATCAGGTCGAAGCGTGACGGGACTCCTCAGCCCTGAAACGGGCGTAGGTAGGCGTAGAGAACAGGATAGGTCCAGCCGTCGAACCCCTGGCCGCGTCGAACGCGGCGGCCAGGGAGCGCCGCGTAAACGTAGACAACTCGTCCGCGCGAGCAGATGAGCCCGAGCAGGCCCAGGGCGACTGCGATGATTCCCGGAAACAGGTTCAACTCTTCGCCGCCGTAGCGCTCGGATGTCCAGCCGTAGAGCCGATTCGATGGCGGCGCCGCGAGATAGTTGGCCGCCGTCGCCTGGTAATGCTGGATTTCCTGGAGCCCCGCGCGGGCCGGCGACATCCTGGACGCGTCGGTTACGCCGACGCGTAGAGGGAGGATCAAGGCGCCCGCGATGACCACGGAGAAGCGCGAGCGGGGCGACCAGGCGTCCTGTGCCGGCGCGCCCGGTCGTGAGCCAGAGCAGCGGCGCCAGGACGACAAGCGCCGCGGCGAGGCAGAGCGCCCGTAGATCCCCGACAGAAACTGCGCCGCGACGAACAGGCCGAACAGCACGCCGTCGCCGAGGCGCTGGTCTCGCCAGCAAACGATGGAGCGCCAACGCTGCGAGCGGGATCCAGAACACTGTCTCCATTTCGAGATGGATGCTGCTCGATACGGTAGGGCGCGTAGGCGTAGACGATTCCAGCGGCGATCGCGGCGATCGTGCTGCCGGTCAGCGTTCGCGCCAGCAGATACATCGCAGAATCCGGACAACGTCAGCGCACCGAGGAGCGCGAAGTTGTAGATGGCGACGGCCGGGACGCCGAGCCAGAACAGCGGCGCCAGGGCCGCCGCTGGCAGCAGCATCGCGTCCGAGTAGGCGAAGGTCGCCGGTTCCGGGTAGAAGATGTTGGCCTCGAACAACTGCAGCGGCTGATGGGCGAGGGCGTGCGCCACCCATCCCAGCCGCCAGATGCTGAAGTGACGGATCGGGATGATCGGCGATCGATCGGGTGACGAACCTGGCTTGCGGAAAGGTCACGACGGCTGTCGCCGCGCAGAACAGGAGCAGGACCAACAGGTGGGAGCGCAGGCGCGGCATTGCGAGCATGCAGACTCTACAACACCTCGTGCTGCGCGAAGCGGCGTCGCCGGCGCGCATCGGCCGGGTTGCTCGTCGTCGCCGGAATTGCGCTTCTCAGGAACGGAAAACAGGCTTGCCCACGCCGATCGGCTCCCGTGGCATTGGCGCCGGCACCGGCGCGGTTCTCGCGCCGCGAAGGCCGGCGTAACGGATGATCCACGCGCCGCCGAGGACAGACCGCGGCGCCAACCACCGACAGCGGCTGCACCACTTCGTCGCGGATCGCAACCCCGAGAACCAGGGCCACCACCGGCATCAGAAACGTGGTGGCGGCCGCACGGGTCGCGCCAAGACGGCCGGCGGCCGTGGCGGCCATCACGTGGGCGATGGCGGTGCCGAATGCCCCGAGCAGTGAACATGGCCAGGGCGCGAGCGCCGACGACCATCGGGCGCGGCTGAGCGCGGGCAGTCCGAGCGGCGCGGTCAGCAGCAGTGCCACGCCAAGCGACCGCCAGATGACCGGCAGGGCGCCGTTGCGCTGCTGCAGCGGCCGCGCGAGGTTGATCGCGATGCCGTATGCGAGAGCAGGGCGGCCAGGATCAGCACGACGCCCAGCGCCTGCTGCGGCGATCCGTGCCGGCCGGCAAATACCCGGCAGCGCGGTCATGATCGTGCCGGCGAAGCCCACCGCCAGGCCGATGAGAACGGCGCGCGCAGGTGCCCGCGCTGGCGATCAGGCCGGCGACGGCCGCGGCGAAGAGCGGTGTCGCCGCCGTTCAACATCCCGGTCAGCGCCGACGAGACGTGCTGCTCGGCGAACGGAAACATGCTGAGCGGAAAGGCCAGCCACAGCACGCCGAGCGCGACCGTCGGCCACCAGTCGGATCGTTGAATCGGGCGGCGCGCCGCCGGCACGAGCGACGAGCGTGAGGAAGCCGATCGCGATGCGGGCGAAGCGTCACGCCGTTCGGTGCCATCGCGTCGAGACCTTCGGCGATGAACAGGAACGACGCGCCCCAGATCAAGCCGGGGAGCACGAGGAGGGAGCCAGTCTGATCACTCCTCAACGATACCGTGATGCCTCAGTCGATCGGCAGGTCGTTTTCGGCGTCGAGACGATGCGCGTTTCTCATGCTGCGCGATCGCCGGAGATGGGCGGCAGGCGTGCGCTCTCATGCGCCGGCTGATCGACGGCAAAGCCGCGTTCGTAGATCGCGTGCACATCCTCAATCAGCCGGTCGCGCCGCTGCAGCAGCAGGTCGGAGTTGACCAGCCCCTGGTCGGCTTCGGCGATGAGCGAGCGGTAGCGCTCGGACACCAGCCACAGACGATGCGCGAAGGCGCGGTGTGCGCTGACGCGCCCTTCGAGCCCGAGCACGGAATACAGCGCGAAGCCGATCGCGGCGGTGGACGTGGCGATCGCCGCCGTCACCTGGTAAGAAGCGCGCCCGGCATCAGGAGACCGACGATGCAGGCGGCAGTTGCGGCGGCGAGCAGCACTGCCATCGCCATACGGACAGCAAAGGACAGCCGGGCCAGGCGGTCGGCCGCGCGGGCGTGGATCGTGTAATTCTGCGCGACATGTTCGGAATCGAGACGGACGTGGTCCGATGACCGTCAACGAGAACATGGGCCTCCTTCCATGGTATGCGATAGCGGCCCTTCATCTGCAAATGGAAAGCCAAGGGCCGCCGCGGAGGGCAAAGGGCAAATTCGCAAATGCAAATTTGGGGTCGATTCGACAGCGCACAGGTAATTTTCTCGTCCGGCCTGAGCGGCGTGTGGGCCGGCAGCCGCGCATGGGTCGCCTGCTCGAAGCTGAAGCCGAGCGCGAGCAGTCTGGCTTCGCTGAACGCGGGGCCGAGGAACGAGAGCCCGACCGGCGAGGTTGTCTCCGGTGAAGCCCGCGGGCACGATCAGATCGGGGAAGCCGGTGAGGTTGGCGATGTCGGCCGCGGCCAGGCCCATGTCTGCGAGAATCGCGGTCGCGACCGCCGGCGGCGGCAGGCGCGGCGATCATGTCGGGCCTGCGCGCGACGCGCGGTCGGATACGATGGCGTCGAGCTTCTGGTCGAAAATACGCCTTCGACCATGGCGCGAATCATCGGCAGTGCGAAGTCGCGCACCGCCGTGTAGCGGTAGTCGGTCGAGCGATCCCGACCTCGTCGCTTCACGCTTGAACAGATTCCAGCGGCTCGGATTCGGGCCGCGCGCCGTCCGGCGCGGACCGCGTTGAACTGATTCGCGCGCTCGATCATCTCGGTCGACGGTCTTCGGATACTTCGGACCGGTGCGCCAGGTATTCGGCGATCTGCGCCGCGAACTCCGGATAGCGGACCGCCGTGTAGAACTCGCCCTTCGAATCGAGCAGCCACTTCGGATAGCGCACGTCGACGATGGTGGCGCCGGCCTTGCGCATCGCGTCGAGCGACGCGTCCACGACCCAGTCGACGTCGGCGTCGGCGCCCATGAAGTCGCGGGCGATGCCGATGCGCGCGCCCTTCAGCGCGTCCGCCTTCAGGTACTTCGTGTAGTCCGTCTCGGAACCTTGCCCTCGCTCTTGGCTTCGTCGCGGCGTCCGCCGGATCGACGCCGGTCATGACGCCGAGCGCGGCCGCGACGTCGTAGACGCTGCGCGCCATCGGCCCGCCGGTGTCGAAGCTGAGCGCCAGCGGGATGATGCCGTCGCGGCTGAGCAGCCCGTGCGTCGGCTTCAGACCGACGATGCCGTTCGACGTCGACGGTCCGCGGATCGATCCGCCGGTGTCGGTGCCCATGCCGAGCGGCGCGTACGCGGCGGCGATCGCGACGCCGGTTCCGCCCGACGATCCCGACGGCGTCCGCGACGCAGGTCGTGCGGGTTGAGCGACTGTCCGCCGAGCGAGCTGTGCGTGCCGCGCCGAGGCGAACTCCGACATGTTCACCTTCGCCAGGATGATGGCGCCCGCCGCGCGCAGCTTCTTCACCACGAACGCATCGTCGAGCGGAATCGAGTCCTTCGAGCAGCACCGATCCGCCGGTCGTCGGCATGTCCGAACGTGTCGTAGTTGTCCTTGAGCGACGACCGGGATGCCGTGGAGCGGCGAGCGCAGGCCCTTGGCCTTGCGCTCGGCGTCGAGCGCGCGCGCGGTCTCGAGCGCCTTGGGGTTGAGCGTGATGACGGCGTGCAGCGACGGGCCCTGACGGTCGTAGGCCTGGATGCGCGCCAGGCACAACTGCACCAGCGTCTCGGCGGTGAGCGTGCCGGCGTCGAACGCCGCGTTCAGATCTCGGCGACCGTTGCAGCGTCAGAAGTCCACCGTCGAGGGGCCGCTGCCGGCGGGGCGCCAGCGCCGACAGCGCCATGGCAAGCGCGGCGGGCAGAATGAATGCGTTCATAGGGTCTGCATCTTCTCCGAAATCGGTTCCCGTGACACGTGGCGCGACGCGCGCAAGGCGGGGAGCGCGACGGCTGCCAGGGGAGCGCGACGGCTGCAAAGGCTGGGCGCGCGGGAAGCTTTCAGCCGAGCGAAATCCCGACGTGACTGACGGGGGAAAGGTGCGAAGATGCCCGCACAGAGCGGTGCGACATGACCATGACACCAGTCTCCCGGCGCGGGCTGCTGCAGGCGGTCGGCACAGGCGCACTCACCATGTGGATCCCCGAAACCGGTCAGCGGATACACGGCGGCGGAGATGCGGGCGAAAGCCGCCGAGGGCACCGTCGTGGGCACCTCGAAATGGGAACTCGACACGCCGGCGCTGTGCGTCGATCTCGACAAGATCGGAGCGGAATCATCGCTGACGCTGCAGCTCGAAGCTCGTCGGCACCACGGTGCGCCAGCCGTCCGCACGCCAAGACTCACAAGTGCCCCGGCGATTGCGAAGCTGCAGCTGGCCGGCGGATCGATCGGCATCTGCACGGCGAAGGTCAGCGAGGCCGAGGCGCTGTTCGCCGGCGGCGTCGCGCACGATCCTGATGACCACCAGCAACGTCACCGCCAGCAAGATCCGCCGTGCCATGACGCCTGCGCCAAGCCAATCCGCAGTTCGTCCAGGCCGTGGACAACCCGAAGAACGCGCGCGATTGTCCGACGCGGCCGGGGCCTTCGGGCTGACCGCGGATGTCGTCATCGACGTCGCGGTCGGCACGCGCAGCGGCATTCCGGCCGGCGCAGCGCGCCATCAGCTGGCGCAACTGGTCGACAAGCCGCTCGACCTGAAGCTGCGCGGCCTGCATCAGCTACGACGGCGGCGCCCAGCACATCAAGGGCTTCAAGAAGCGGTATGCGGAAACGCTCTCGACGCTACGAGCCTATCGGTGCAGACCTTCGAGGCGTTCGAAGAAGTCGGGGCTGCAGCACGGAAATCTTCAGCGGCGGCGGCAGCGGCACCTACAACATCGTGACCAAGTGCCGGGCTTCACCGACGTCCAGGCCGGCAGCTATATCTTCATGGACGCCCAGTATCTGGAGATCGGCGGACAGCGAGAACGAAGAAGTGTTCACCGGATTTCTCGCCGTCGCTGACGGTGATGGCCACTGATCCTCAACACCTCACTTCGCCAATCGCCTGACGACCGACGCCGGTGCGAAGGCGCTGACGCTGAACCAGCCGCCGGCGATCGTCATCGGCGAGCCGGGCTTCAGCTACAACGCCGGCTCCGGACGAATTCGGCATCGATTACCGTTCGACAAGGCCAACAAGCAGCTACGCCGTCGGCGATCGAAGCTCGAGCTGATCGTTCCGCACTGCGATCCGGCGCGTCAACGAGATACGATCAGATCTACGCGGACGCGGAGGCGACAAGGTCGAAGTCGTGTGGGACGATCGCGGCGCGCGGGCCACTCTCAGTAGGCGGCTTCGGCGACATCAGAAATCAGGAATCGTGCAATGAGGAATGAGGAACGGGAATCTGAGAAATCTCGAATTCAGATTGAATTACTCATTCCTCATTCCTCATTCCTCATTCCTTCAAGGTTTGCGCGGTTCCGAGCAGCAGCGCGTTGCCGACGTACTCGGTGATCGACAGCCGGCAGGCCGGCTCCGCACCGATGAACCGCGTCGCGTGCCAGGTGTCCGCCGGCACGTAGACGACGTCGCCTTCGCTGGCGACGAACGGCTGCTGGCCCTCGAACGCGTAGCGGATCTGTCCCGGTGAACACCAGCCAGAACTCGGCGCTCTCCGGATGGAAATGCCCCTTGTCGGCCGGATCGAGCGGCGGCAGGTTCTTCTCGTAGCCCGTAGATCACCAGCATTTCCGACTTGTCGTCGCGCACGAAACGCCCGCCGGTGTAGCTGTCGTTCTTCGCCGCGGCCTCGTGGATGTTCAGGTGCGGCTGGTTGAACTGGTCGTACTGCCCGCCGGCGTCGATTGACGCGTAACGCGGCACCCATCGCGTCCCCGGCGGCGGCGTGCGCCGGTGGTCCACGTCCTGCGGATACAGCGTCTTCGCGCGTCGACACGTTGACGACGAAGCGCAGGCTGGGCTTGATCGCCGATCGTCTCGAGCGAGTAGATCGTCTGGCGCGGGATGTTGACGAGCGATCCGCGCGTCTGGCGGTGAAGCGGCTCCTGGCCTTCGATCTCGACGCGCACCTCGCCTTCGACGACCGCGAACCACTCGCGCGTGTCGGGATGGAATCGCTCGTCCGACCTTGCTGCCCGGCGTGGCCGCCACATGCTCGCCGCTCAACCGTCCGTCGTCGACGATAACCTCGCGCCAGTTGCGTCTCGGCCTGGTGGCGCGCCCTGAGATCCGTCAGCTTGACCCACGGCTTCTGCGGCGGCGTGTAGCCAGGCACCTCGGATGGGCTTGGGCGCCCACGCCGGAGTCGGGGTTGGCCGCGGCGCCGGGTTCTGGGCGAGCACGGCGACCTGGGCGGCGGCGGCGAGCGCACTGGCGGCGACGAATGCGAGCGCGCGGGACCATGAGCGCGAGTGATGCAAGCGCTTGACATCAGGGATGATCGAGAAAGTCCTGGATGGTGGGGCTGGTTGAACGCATCAGCGGGCTTTCCGGCGCGCGTCCGTAGCGCGCTCGCGGATGCAGCTTCGGACGGCGCTCGACCGGGCGACGAGCCAGCTCGGTCGCGCCGCCTGCTCGCGCCGTCGACGCTGGACGATTCGGAGGCGGTGCGGACCAGAGCCCGGGCCGCGCGGCGAAAAGCGATCGCCAACTTGGCCGAGTACTCGAGCGGTTCGAAGCCCGGCTGATCGCCAACGGCGCCCGCGTGCATTGGGCGCGGACACCGGACGAGGCCGAATGCGATCATCGCCGACATCGCCCGGCGGACGACGACCCGCGTCGCGGTCAAGAGCAAGTCGATGGTGTCGGAGGAAACGCACCTCAACGACGCGCTCGCGGCCGAGGCGTGGAAGTGGTCGAGGACCGATCCTCGGCGAGTATCATCGTTCAGCTGAACCGCGATCGGCCTTCTCACATCATCGCGCCGATCATCCATCTCACGCGCCAGGACGTCGGACGCGTGATGTCGGGCGCCTGGCGGTTCCTACGCCGACGACACGCGGGAACTGGCGGCGATCGCGCGGGTCCGACTCCGGCGCGAGTTCCTCCGCGCGGACATGGGCATCTCGGGCGCGAATTTCGGCGTCGTCGACACCGGCACGATCTGCCTGGTCACCAACGAGGGCAACGGCCGTATGGTGACGACCATGCCGCGCGTGCACGTCGCGCCTGCGCGGCATCGAGAAGCTGGTCGAGACGATGGACGACCTCGACCAGCTGCTTGAAGGTCCTCGCCCGTTCCGCGCACCGGCCAGAAAATCACCGTCTACACGACGCTCGTGCGGGCGCCGCGCGGCCGAGGTGACTGCCGACGGTCCCGAGGAACTGCACGTCGTGCTGCTCGACAACGGCCGGAGCCGGATGCTGGCGGGCGAAACGGCGGAGATCCTCGCCTGCATCCGCTGCGGCGCCTGCCTCAACGCCTGTCCCGTCTACCGCACTGATTGGCGGCCACGCCTACGGCGACACCTATCAGGCCGGTGGGCGCCATCGTCACACCAGGCCTGCGCGGCATGAAGCCGTGGGAGCGAACTGGCGCATGCCAGCTCGTTGTGCGGGCGCCTGCCGCGAAGGTGTGTCCGGTGCGCCTCGACATCCCGCGAATGCTGCTCGCGGTTCGAGACGAGGGCCGGATGGAGCAGCCTCGCGCGATCAGAATAGCGATGCGAGCGTTCGCGTGGGCGGCGACCAGGCCGCGCATCTATCGCGCCGCGGCACCGCGGTCCGGCGGCTGCGGCCGGCCGCAGCCGGTCTGGCTGGATCGATCGCCTGCCCGGACTGGCGGCGGGATGGACCGTGTCGCGCGCGATCTGCGCGCCTGCGGTCAGGAGTTTCCCAGGATCGGTGGCGCGAGCGAAGGCCGAAGGCGGGCCGGACGCCATGAACGCGCGCGAAGCGATCCTGAATCGGGTCCGCGCCGCTGCGCCGGACGGGTCGGATTCCACCTGTCGACGCCGACGCGGTCACCAGCCGCACGCATCCTCGCCGGACCGCGCGATCGGTGCTTGTCGCGGCGACGCCTGACGACCTGCTCTCGCGTTTTCTGCACGAGACCTCGGCGCTCTGGCGTCGTCCATCACGTTGAGTCATCGGCCGCTGACGTCCGCGCCCGCGTTGCGGGCTCAATGGAGGGCGAGGACGTGTTCGCCTGGGACGCCGAAAGCTTTCCCTACGAGGCCAGGCCGTTGCTGTCGTCGGCCATGACTGGCCGCGACGCCAGGGCGAGCAGGCATCGGCCACGATCGGCGTCACCGGGTGCCACGCGGCGATTGCGTGGAAACCGGGTCAGCTCAGTCGTCCTGTCAGGTCCGCACGCCGCGCGCGGCACTCTCTCCTGCCTCCCGTCCACCTGACGCAGTCGTTCGCCGCGACGATCTCTACGGATCGATGGGGAGTATTTCGAGGCGAGGGCCCAGGACATTGCCGCCTCGTCGCGCGTCAACGTTCATCACCGGCCCCAGCCGCACCGCGGACATCGAACTGACGCTGACGCTCGGGGTTCACGGTCCCGGCACCGTCATCGCCGTCGTCGGACCGTAGGAAATGGATGGAGCGCGAAGGCTTCAGCCGAGCGCATACGCTCCCTGCTGCGACGTTGGGGAGAGCGCGAAGGCTTTAGCCGAGCGCAGGCGCTCAGCTTGCGACGTTGGGGAGCGCGGAAGCTTCAGCCGAGCGCATACGCTCAGCGCGAGTTGGGGCGCGAGGCTAGCGGCGCTACGCTCACTTGCGACGTTGGAGGAGCGCGAGGGCTTCAGCCGAGCGCATTTGCCACTGCGCGGCTGATGAGCAGCGCCTCCTTGTTCGGCGTCACTCCGCTCGACGCGATGGGTATCTGGCGCTGAGCGGGCGGCGTCAGCGGCGCGGCCGCCGCCGGATCATGCGCTCGAGCTGTCGCGCGCCAGGCGGGAGAGGCGCCTTCGCGGAGGTCGGCCTCGCGGATGCCGCTGAACCCCGAGCAGCAGTCCCGGCCGCAGCCGCCGTTTCATCACGCAGGAGGAGAGCGGCAGCGTCGTCGATGCCTCCGGTGCGGAGGGCGGCGCTGATCTTCCGATCCGACGTGCCGATTGGCAGCCACGCGATCAGGTTCATCCCCGCATCGGGCGCCTCGACCTCGAGCAGGCCGGCGCAGTCCCGGCGGAGCAAGTCGACGGAACAGCTCGCGGCGAGCCTGGTAGATCGACCGCATCCGGCGGATGTGGCGTCGAAGTGGCCCTCGCGCATGAAATCGGCCATCACCGCCTGCGAGAAATAGGGCGCGCAGAAATCGGTGTGGCGGCGCACGACGGTCACGGCATCGACGAGCGAATCGGGAACGACCAGGTATCGAGCCGCAGCGCCGGAAGCATCGCACCTTGCTGAACGATGCCGGTGAAGATGACGCAGTTCGAGGTGTCGAGGCCCTGCAGCGACGCCGAGCGGCCGCGTCGGTAACGGAACTTCGCTGTCGTAGTCGTCTTCGAGAATCCACGCGCGCCGCTGTGCCGCCCACCCGAGGAGAGCGAGGCGCCGCTCGAGCGTCATCGTGACGCCGAGCGGCAGCTGCCGCACCGGGGTGACGAACGCGAGCTTCGCTCGCGCGTGACGCCGGATGCCCTCGCCGACGTTCATCCTGTCGCCGTCGACCGGCACCGGGACCAGATGCGCGCCGGCCGAGACGAACGCGCCGCCGGCGCCGAAACAGCCGGGATCCTCCATCCACACCGCGTCGCCCGGCTCGAGGACCGCCCGCGCCGCCAGATCGAGCGCGTGCTGCGATCCCGAGGTGACGATCACCTGATCGGGGTGGCAGCGGACGCCGCGAGCGTGGGTCAGGTAATCGGTGATTTCCTTCCGCAGCGCGGCCAGCCCGCGGCTCGCCGTAGGCCAGCGCCGCGGCCGGCGACCGCCGCCACCGCCGGGCCATCAGACGGCCCCAGAGATCGATGGGGAAGACGTCGAGCGCCGGCATCGCTCGTCCGGGAACGGGCGCTGGCGGCGATTCCGCGAGCACGCCGAACTGGGGCCACGCGCGCGAGATGTTGGCGCCGCGCCTTCGACGGCAGGGCATGCGGCGGCGACACGCGCGGCGGACAGGGCGGCGTGTCGGCACGAAGCGGGCCGTCGGGAAGGTGCGCGCTCGCGCGTCGCGCCGCGCGTGATGCTTCTCGATGTAGCCTTCCGCGCGCAGCTGCTCGAAAGCCTGGACGACGGTGCTGCGCGACACGCGCAGGTCGACGGCGAGGGCTTGCGCGTCGAGGGCAGGCAGCGCGCCACGGCCCAGCCGGCCATCGAGGATCTGCTGCCTGCAGGTCGTCGTAGATACGGCGATGGAGCGGCAGGCTCGCGTCCGAATCGAGATCGACGAGCACGATTGGCGCCGCTGCCCAGCCGCATCCCGTTCGCGATTGTAGCTCGCGTCACTCCTGGCGCAGGGCGATCGGCGGATCGATGCGCGCGCGCGTCGCCTCGGCTCGGCAGCAGAACGCCACCCGCGCCTACCGCGCCGCGATCCAGCGCGCGAGCGGCGCCTGTTGATGCTGCCGGGTCGCGATGCAGTTGTCGATGCGCTCGAACGTCTGCCAGCAGCGCCCGTTCGGCCGTCGGCAGCCTGTGGGTGGCGAAGAAACTCCGGATGTCGTCACGGGTCGCAGCCGAGCAGAACGACGACAGGCTGGTGACCAGGTTGACGTCGGATCCGGCGACGTTGATCTTCGGCAGCAGCTCCGCCCAGTTGCTCTTGACGAAGGCCCAGGCGCGACCGCGCGCGGCGTCATGCCGAAGAAGGCGCCGAGATACAGCGCGGTGTCCTGGCTCCGCAGATCCGGCGACAGCGCGTGCTCGAGCGCGCGCCCCAGAAGCGCCGGATCCTGAAGCTGGTCAGCGCGAACAGGTAGCGATAGTGTTCGTCGGGGCTCGCGGCGCGGCCAGCCGCCTCGGTCAGCAGGTCGAAGAAGCACCGCGTTGCCGTTCGTACCGCCGCGCGATGTTGACGGGGGCGCGCAGAGAATCGGCCGGACGCGGCGGCCCGCCGCGCAGCGAGGCAGCTGACGGCGCCGGTCGCCTTGCCTCGATGACGTTGCGGTGCTGGCCGATGCCTCCCAGCACGCGACCACGACGTTCCTGAGCGGCGGCGATCCTCGCTGTCGTTGGCGGCGCGGTCGAGATCCCACGTCGCGATAGGCGGGCTGCAGCAGCGACCGGACGAACGCGCGAAGGCCGGACGGTTGTCGGCGGTCCGTCGAAACAATCGTCGATGAAGTCGAGGCGCGCGGTGACGACGCCCAGCACGCTGCGCCATCGATTCGCGGCCGAACCGGACGCCAGATCCGGTAGTTGCTGACGTCATGGCGGCCGGCCCGGACGAGCGCCCATTCGTCCGGACACGAGCGACAGGCGTTCCGCCGGCGTCAGTGAGGATTCGACGTCGGGCGCCAGCTGGCCCTCAGGGTCTCGGGCGCGTAGACCGTGCGGTAGTAGCCGCGGCCGCCGGCGTTGGCGAACACCCACGGCGCGCACGACTCGCCGAGCGGAAACGTCTGGTCGTTCCGTCATCAACATGACAGGACGAGGCCGCTGCCGGGTGCTTTCAGACAGACCGGGATCTGCCAGCGCTCCCGGCCCTGCGACGCCAGAACCATCGAGCAGGAACCGGCTCTGGCGCAGCGTCACCGACGAGCGCCCGCTTGGCGCGAGGCTGGCGGACACGTCGAGCTGAGGAACGCCGGCCTGCAGTCACGAACGTGCGCCATGACGCGGTCGACGGGCTTGCCCGACGCGGCCGTCGACCGACGCAGAAGAAATCCTCGGACGTCGCGTTGGCGTACTGATGCTTCTCGAGATAGGCGTTGACGCCCTTGCGGAACGCGTCTCGCCGACGTAGGACTCGATCATGCGCAGCACCGCGGCGCCTTTCTCGTACGAGATCGGATCGAAGACCGATTCGATCTCTCGAGGGCGTGTTCGACGTTGACGTGAATCGGCGTGCGTCGACTTGCAGCGAGTCGAGAGTCCGAGCGCGGTCTGGTTCTCCAGCGCCTCGCTGACATCGCATGTGCCAGTCTGGCGCTTCATCGCCGCCGCGCGGCCGCGTACGCCATCCAGGTCGCGAACCCTTCGTTCAGCCAGATGTCGTCCCACCACTGCATCGTCACCAGATCGCCGAACCACTGCGTGCGCCATTTCGTGGCTGAGAATCGAGACGATGGTCTTGCGCGTGTTGAGCGCGAGGCCGTCGTGCGTGTCGGCGAGCAGATCCGGTCTCGCGATAGAAGATCGCGGCGACGTTCTCCATCGCGCCGGCGGCGAAGTCCGGGACGGCGACGACGTCGAGCTTGCCGAACGGGCACTTGATGTGTGATAGCGGTTGAGATAGCGCGAGGATCTGTTCGCGCCGGACTCGAGCGCGATCTGCCCGAGCGCCTTCTTTGTCCGGCGTCGCGCAGATCCGGATCGGGACGCCTTCGGAGGCGCCGCTGCAGGCACTCGAAGTCGCCGATCGCGAGCGCGACCAGATACGGTGGACATCTTCGCCGTGGTCGAGAACTTCATCGTGTGCTGATCGGGCCGCGGACCAGGCGTATCGGACAGCAGGCGTCCGTTGGCGATGGCGACGTCGCCGCGCGCCTGCGACGACTGGTGTCACCGCGAACGGTCGCCTTGAACGCCGGTTCGTCGAAACCAGGAAACGCGCGCCGTGCGTCGGTCGACTCAGAACTGCGTCACCGCGTACGACCGGTTCTTGCCCCTGCTCTCGTAGAGGCCGCGCAACTGCTGGTTCAGCGCCGCCTGATACTCGATGTCGTGCGTGCCAGTGCCGGCCGGGATCGGTCTCGAACCGTGAGGGGTAGCGGTCTGCGCCTCCGCGTTCAGCGCCACCTGTGCCTTCTGTGTCTGACCGCCGCTCGTGATCGATGCCGAGGCAGGTCGAGCTCGAGGGCATGGAGCCGAATCTGCGCCGGTGGCCTGCGATACGCGAACGTCGATGCCGGTCTTGCCCGTGAACCGCGCCTGGGCCAGGTCCAGCGTAAAGGTCGGATCGCAGATGATCGGCGCGCGACGCCGGTTGGCAGCCGCTGAGCGGCGGCGGGATCGGCCACGAGCGCCGTCGCCGCGAACATCAGGACCAACGTTCTCCACGTCATTCCACGAGTGTGCCGGGGGCGGCGGCGCCCGGACAGTCCAGTCGCCTCGGCTGCTTCCGGACCAGGACGGGCCGTCGGCCACCGCGCTTTTGAGTTACAGTGAGTCGCCCGACGGTCCCTGCTCGTGGCCGTCCTCTGTCGTCATCATTGGTGGTGGTCCCGCCAGCGCCGCTGCCCAGTCAGTCTCCTGTCGGACTGGGGCCACCGCGTAGTCGCGTGCTCGAGCAGCGGGACCAACCCGATGACCATCACGGACTGGCGGAGTCCATCCCCCAGCGCAAGGAAGCTGTTCCAGCAACTCTGGTCTGCTCGACGACATCGAGGCGGCCGGCTTCTACCGGTCGAGCGGCAACACCGTCTGGTGGGGCGGCGGCGCAGGACGCGTCGAGGACTTCGACGGCGGCCGCCGGACCGGCTGGCAGGTCTACAGGCCCGACTTCGATCGCTGGCTCCTGGAGCAGGCGGTTCGCCGGGTGTCGAGTACGGCATGGCGCGCAGGTTCGCGCCGTCGATCTCGGCGACGCCGACGACGCTGGTGCCGGCCCCGGGTGCGCTCGCGTCGAATTCGACTGCCGCGGCCGGCGCGAGGTGTTCGAGGCGCAGTGGGTGCTCGACTGCTCCGGACGTGCCGGCGTCGCCGCCCGCCGCGCTCGGCGTCCCGGGTGCGCACGTTCAGCCTCGTCGGCAGCTGGCGCTCGTCGGCGACCTGGCCTGTGCCGGACGAGTCGCACACGATCGTCGAGGCGTATGCGACCGGGGATGGGCCTGGTCGATTCCGCGGTCGGCAAGCCTGCGTCAGATCGGCGTCATGCTGGACGGGCCTTCACCGCGACGAGGCGAACGGCGCGCTGGTTGACGCGCACCGGAATGAGCTGCATCGCACCCGGCACGTCGCCGGATCAACGTCGTCGACGCCACGCTCGACTCCGTCTGGGCCTGCGACGCATCGACGTATTCGTCCGATCGCTGTGGCGGTCGACATCATCTGGCGGTGGGCGACGCCGCATCGTTTGTCGACCCCCTTCCTCGTTCGGTCTCAGCAGAAGGCCCTCGGCTCCGCCTGGATGGCCGCGATCGTCGTCAACAGCACCAGCCTGCGTCACGAGCAGCGCCGGAGCGCGGCGCTCGATTACTCTCGTCTTGGGAGCGCGACGTCAACGCGACGCACGCGGCGAAAGTCCGGGAGTTTGCGCGCGAGGCGGCAAAGACAATTCCCGCATCGTTTCTGGACGCTCGCGAGCGGCCGCTGAGGTTCGCGAACCTGGCGGACGCCGGAGACGACGGCGCGAATGAAGCGGCGATGCGCGCGGCGCTTCGCGCAGATCCGCGAGAGCGGGAACTGGACCTCGATCTCGACCACAGCGTCGCCTGGGAGCCAACGCCGGTGATCCGCGACCGCGAGATCGTGTTGGAAGAGGCGTTTCCTTCGGGGATCCGCTTCCGGGACAACGTCGACCTCGTGACGCTGGCGCGCCTCGCCTGCCGCCATCGTCAGTACCGGATCTGTTCGACGTACACGCCAGAACAGAACGCTCCAGGTGCCGTTGCCGAGCGTCCTCGGCGGCCTGTCTCTGTTGGTCGCGAAGGGCTACCTGATCAAGAAGGATGTGCTTCGATGCTGATTCTGCACCCTCGTGCTCGTGGCCGCCGCGCTCGGCGCGACGAACACCGCTTTGGCCCAGACCTCGACGCCGCAGGCGACGGCTGCAGCCGGCGACGCCGGCGAAGGACGAGGGCATTCCGGTGCAGAGCGACCTCGTTCGGCAGCGCTGCGGCGCTTGTCACAAAGAGCGACGAGCAGAAGCGCATGTCGCGCATCTCCTACCGCCGCGCCACGCCGGAGAACTGGGAACGCACCATCAAGCGCATGGTGACGCTGCAATCACGCGACGCTCGATCCCGACGACGCGCGGGCGATTCTCAAATACCTCGCCGGACAATCAGGGACTGGCGCCGGAGGAAGAACGGCCGATCGCCTACGAGGCCGAGCGGCGCAACATCGACTACACCTACGCGGCGGACAAGAACACGTCCGACACCTGTTCGTCCTGCCACTCGATGGCGCGCGTGCTCGAGCGAGCGCCGGACGAAGGAAGAATGGGAACTGCTGGTCGCGATGCACCGCGGCTATTACCCGCTCGTGGACAACCAGCCGATGAACGGAGGCCGAGGCTTCCGCCGGACGCGTCCGACGCAAGACCGAACCGCGATCCCGATGGCCGTCCGCCCGACAACCGCCATCCGATGGAGAAGTCGCTCGAGCACCTGCGAGAAGACCTGCCGTTGACGACGCCGGCGTGGTCGGCGTGGTCGGCGGCGATGCAGCCGCCCAGGCTCGCCGGCCAGTGGGCGGTGGTGGGACACGCGTCCCGGCAAGGGTCCGATTTACGGCCAGGTGACCATCACCGCCGACGGCAACGCCGCCGACAGCTTCACGACTCAGGTTCGCTACACCGTGGCGCGCAGCGGCGAAGACGGTGTCGAGGACGGCGAAGGCGCTCGTCTACACCGGCTTTCAGTGGCCGAGGGGCCCGCGCCCGGCAGCCGACAGCCCTGGCGCGAGGTGATGTTCGTCGAGCGCGGCTGGAACGAGATGTGGGGACGATGGTTCACCGGCGCCTACGACGAGACCGGCGTGGAGGTCCGCCTGGTCCGCCAGACCGGCGGGCCCATCGTCACCGGGACGAGCGCCGCGTCGCTGCGCACCGGCACCTCGGCGCAGCCGTTGAAGATCTTCGGCGCCAATCTCCCGATCGACGCTGCGCCCGGAGGACATCGGTCTCGGGTCGGGGTGAAGGTCGCACGCGTCGTCAGCACCACGGCCTGAGGAAATTGCGGTCGAAGTCGACGTCGCCGCCGCCGCGCCGATTGATGTCCGCGACCTGTCGGTCGCGGGGACGGTCAAGCCTCGAGGCGCTCGTGGTCTACGACAAGATCGACGGCCTCAGCGTGCTGCCGCAGGCCGGCATGGCTCGCGTCGGCGGCGCGGTCTTCCCAAACAGCTGCAGCAGTTCGAGGCGGTCGGCGTCAACAACGGACCGGACGGCAAGCCGGGACACCGCCGACGACCTGAACCTCGGCTCGATGGACGTGAAATGGTCGGTGGAGGAATACACGGCGACGTTCGGCGACGACGATCTGCCAGTTTGTCGGCGCGATCGACGCAGGCGGGCCTGTTCACGCCGAGCGTGGACGGTCCGAACCCGAAGCGCGCCGGCAATCGCAACAACGTCGGCGACGTCTGGGTCGTCGCGGAGTTGTCGTCGGCGCGACGCGCGACAGCGGCAAGCCGCTTCGCGCGCGCGCGCACCTGCTGGTGACGGTGCCGCTCTACATGGCGTGGTTCGAAAGCGAGAGCGCGCGAAATGAGCACCTGGACCGCGCGCGAGCATCATCGCTTCGAGGCTGCCGGGCAAGCCGTTCGTCTACCTGGTCCCGAGCGCGGCGATTTTCGCGCTCGACGCGGCGTCCGACGCGGTGCTGCGGACGCGTTCGCGAACGGCCGCGCACCCGCGACGAGCTGCATCGCCGCGGTGCCCGATGTCGATCATCGACGCGGCGCTCGACCGAGCTGCTGCGCGTCCAGGCGATCGGCCGAGGTCAGCGTGCCGGCGGCGCCGACGCCGAAGGTCATTCCGCTCGCGCCGTTTCCGCTGACGACGATGGTCCTGAACGTGACCAACCAGTGCAACCTCGCGCTGCACGCTACTGCTACGAGTACGGCGAGGACAAGATCGTCGACACGGAGAACGGCACGTCAGCCGAAGTTCATGAGCGAGGAGACGGCGCGCGCAGAGCGTGGACTTCATGCTCAAGGAATCGGGCGACAACAAGGTCGCGCACGTGACGTTCTTCGGCGGCGAAACGCTGCTGAACTTCCCGGTGCTGGTCAGAGACCGATCGCCTACGCGCGGCAGCGCGGCGCCGAGCTCGGCAAGGACGGTCGATTTCAGCCTGACCACGAACGCGACGCTGCTGAAGCCGGAGATCATCGAGTTCCTGGCCGAGGAACGACGTCGGCGTCACCATTTCGATCGACGGCCCGCAGGAGGTGCAGGACAAGTTCCGCGTCTTCCACAACGGCGCCGGCAGCTACGACGTCGTGGCGCCGAAGATCAAGGAACTGCTGAAGCGGCACCGCAGCCGCCCGATTGGCGCCCGCGTGACGCTGACGTCGGGCACGCTCGACGTCAAGCGGATCTATCAACCACCTGACCGAGGAGATGGGCTTCTGGGAAGTCGGGTTCGCGCCGGTGACGACTTCGCCCAACGCGCGGGCACGCGATCTCCGACGGCGGCTACGATCAGATGCTCGGCCAGTTCCGCGATCTGGCCAGGGAGTTTCTCGAGGCGTCCGTCGCCAACCGGCATCATGGCTTCTCGAACGTCAAGGAGACGCTCGAGGAGCTGCACAAGGGCGTGAGCAAGGCCTATCCCTGCGGCGCCGGGCTGGGATTGCTCGGCGTCGGCGACCGACGGGCGAGGTCGCCCTGTGTCACCGCTTCGCCGGCTCCGAATCGCACGAGGTCGGTTCGGTGAGCGAGGGCATCGATCGACAGGCGCAGCAGGCGTTTCTGGAGAAACATCACATCGCCAACAAGACCGACTGTCAGCACCTGCTGGGCGCGTCCGCTCTGTTCCGGCGGCTGCTATCACGAGGCGCACACCCGCTACGGCGACACCGACCGTGGCGAACCTTCACTACTGCGACTGGATCCGCGGCTGGACCGACGTGTGTCTGAAGGTCTACGGCGAGCTCGCCGTTCGCAATCCGGCGCTACCTCGCGCAATTCGACGATCAGGAGATGGCAGCGCCAGTGTCGTGAGAACACGGAGCGCGAAGCCTTCAGGCGAGCGACGCTCGGCTGAAGCCTTCGCGCTCCTTCGAAAACGAGGTCACCGTGAATCACCTGAAACCGATCAACCGCAAGGCGCGCGCGCATCGAGCGGGCTACTGAACCGGACGTCGTCGGGCTGCAGCGCACCGGGCCGACCGCTGCTGCCGCACTTCCCGATCGGCTGCTCACTGGTCTTCTCGCCAGGCTGGGAAGCGGATCGCGACGGGCGGGACGGCGGGCTTGTGCCAGCCGGTCGAGCGCGATCTGTTCGACTGCCACATCGGCTGCTACTGGCCGGCCCAGGTGCCGGATCAGCTGAATCACGCGCCCGACTGGACCGCCAAGTGCGCGGCCGCCCAGAAGGACTGGCGCAAGATCGATCTGATCTTTCCGTAGCGAGGCGATGGCCATGAGAAAGCTTGCCGTGATCGGAGCCGTCCTGGTTGTGGCGGCGCTCGCCTCGATCGAGCGCGTCGACTCAGCCACCGAGCGCGAGGCTTTAGCCGAGCGACCGGCTGCGCCTCAGAAATCCGAGAAGCCGCGGGTCTCGGCGCGGCAACGGCACGCTGATCATCGGGGCGTATCCGAAGCAGTTCTGGATCATCGACGAGGCGACCGAGAAGATCGTCGGCACGATTCCGTTCTCAGTCCGGCATCCCGCGGCGGACGTCGCTGTCGCGCGATCGCAAGCGCTTCTACACGATCGAAGCGGCGATGGAGAAGGTCGAGATTCATCGACATCGCGGCACGCAAGACCATCGACACGTTCACGCTGAGCGAGGGCAACAAGAAGGTCCGCATCCGCAGCCTCGAGCCCGATCCGCTGCACCGGTTCGTGATGATGGTGACGACGTCGGCGACCAAGCTGGTCGACCGCTTCGAAATCGGCACGCCGACGCTGGTGCAGTACGACCTGCAGATCGCACAAGGTCGTCACGGACCGATGCCCTGGCCGAACGGCGAGGAGCGTCAGAACGCCAACATCCATGTTCTCGCCCGACGGCAAGCTGATGTACCTGTTCACGCGATCAGGACGTCCTCATCTACGAAACCGAACGACTTCACGCAGGTCGACAAGTGGGAACTGTCGCAGCCGATCGAGGAGGGCTTCGGCCGCGCTCGAATTCGGCTCGCGCGACGTCCTCAACGACGAACCCGGCTTCTACACCGCGCATCTTCACCGTCGTCGGATCCGGTGCAGCATCGGCCGCATGATGGGCATCGGCCGCGTCAATCTGGCGGCGAAGAGCGTCGACTTCTACACGCTCGGGCCGTCGACGCCGCGTCAGCTTCGCGCTGGCGCCGGGACGCAAGGTCGCCTACGGGCTCTTCGAAGAGATCGGCCGCTACGAGTTCTGGAAGTTCGATCTCGAGCATCGCAAGCTCGCCGGCCGCGACCGAGTTCAAGGGCCGGCCGCGCATGGGGCTCAAGACCAGCTCCAACGGCAAGGTTCTCTACATCTACGTCGCCGGCAACACCATCGATCTGTACGACGCCGAGACGTATCAGTATCTGCGGACGATTACGCTCGATGGCGACATGACCACGGACCTGTTCGTGTTCCCGGGCGTGGCGGTGCAGAAGCCCTCGCAATAGCCCGACGTGCCCAATCAGCCCGGACCGGATCTCCGTCGTGCGCTGCGCTTCATCGTTCCATACTGGCGGCGGCTGGCCCTCGTTCTGCTGACTGAGCGTCTTCAGCACCGCGCTGTCGCTCTACCTGCCGCTGCTGTCGCGCGATTTCTTCGACCACGCGCTGATCGGCCGCGATCGGGCGACGCTGATTCGCGTCGTCGACGCTGTTCGCGGCTGGTCACCCTGCTGTCGTTCGCGGTCAACGTGATCAGCGGGCTTCGCTACACGCGGGTCTCGGCCGACATCCTGTTCGACATGCGGCTCGAGATGTACCGTCATCTGCAGCAGCTGTCGCCGCGCTTCTACGCGCGAACCGCGCCTCGGCGACATCATGTCGCGCATCAACAACGACATCGGCGAGATTCAGCGCGATCGCGTCGGAGACGGCGCTCGCGTGGCTGGGCAACGTGCTGTTCCTGGCCGGCACGGTCGCGTATGCTGGCGTGGCTGGATCTGCGGCTGTTCGCTGGTGACGATCGCGCGCCGCGCCGCTCGGCGCTGTGGGCGCTGGTGCACTATCGCGCAGCGGCTCGAAGCGGGAAGTCAGCGACGCTCCGCCAGCGCAGCGCGGACATCGGCAGCTTCCTCATCGAGACGCTGCAGGCGGTGCAGCTGGTCGCCGCGTCAACGCGCAGGACCGCGAGGTCAGGCGCTTCCGCGCGCGCAACGACGCCTTCGTCGGCGCGCTGATGTCGATGCAGCGGCTCACCTACTTCGCCGGCGGCGTGCCCGGGCTGATCATCTCCGGTCGGCACCGGTCTCGACCTTCGTCTACGGCGGCTTCCGGGTCATCGAGCGGCGCGATGACCGTCGGGACGTTCGTCGCGTTCATGGCCTGCCAGATGCGGCTGCTGTCGCCGCTGCAGGCGCTGCATGGGCATGTACGCCAGCCTGGCGACCGATCCGCGTGTCGCTGCGCCGCGTGGCGCAGATTCTCGACGAGCCGGTTGAAGTCGTCGAGCAGCCGAGTGCCGAGGCGCTCGAACGCGCGTCGACGGCGACGTGACCTTCGATCACGTGACGCTGACCCACGATCGCGGCCGCCCGGTGCTCGACGACGTCTCGTTCAGCGATCGAGGCGGCGAGACGCTGGCGATCGTCGGCCCGAGCGGCAGCGGCAAGTCCACGCTCGCCGACCTGCTGCTGCGCGCTGCTCGACCCCGATCGCGGCGTCGGTCCGCATCGACGGCCGCGATCTGCGGACGCGTCCGGCTCGCCGATGTGCGGCGGACGGTCAGCCTGGTCGAGCAGGATCCGTGCATCCTCCATGCGACCATCGCCGAGAACGTCCGCTACGCGCGGCCGGAGGCCACCGACGCCGAAGTGACCGACGCGGTGCGGCGCGCGGCGCTCGACCGTTCGTCGCCGCCCTCCCTCGGGACCTCGAGACCGTGGTGGGCGAACGGGGCACCGCCTGTCGGCGGGCGAGCGGCAGCGCGTCGCCGCGGCGCGCGCGTTTCTCGCCGATCCGGCCATCCTGATCCTCGACGAACCGACGGCGGCGCTCGACGCGGTGACCGAGGAGCCCGCCGTCCGGGGCTATGAAGCCGGCCGCAAGGGACGAACCACCATCGTCATCACCCATCGCGCCGAAGTGGCCCGCCGCGCCGATCGCATGTTGACCATCGACGGCCCGCGGATCCTCGACATCCAAACGGCGTGACCGCGCCGGCGCTGTCGAGCGGCAGGGGCGTTCGCATCGCCGTCATCGACAGCGGCGTGCATGCCGCGCACCCCCACGTCAACGGCGTCGCCGGCGGCGTCGGCTTCGACGCCGACGGCCGTCAGCACGACACTATCTCGATCGCCTCGGGCACGGGACGGCGGTCGTCGCCGCGATCAAGGACCCTGGCGCCGGACGTCGAGATCTTCGCGGTCAAGGTGTTCGACCGCCAGCTCGCGACGCCGATCGGCTGCCTCGTCCGCGCCATCGAGTGGGCGGCCGCCGCCGGCATGCACATCGCGAATCTGAGCCTGTGGACATCGCGGCGCGAACACGAGGCGGCGCTCCATCAGGCGATCGACATCGCCGCGGCGCACCAGATGCTGGTCGTGGCGGCGCGAGAAGACGAGGGCGTCAGCTACCTGCCCGGATCGCTGGCCGGCGCGCTGCCGGTCGAAGTGGACTGGGCCTGTTCGCGCCGTGAATATCGCATCGTCACGGTCAACGGCGTGGATGTGCTCAGGACCTCAGGTCTGCCGCGCGAGATTCCCGGCGTGCCTCGCGGCGAAGAAACCTGCACCGGCGTCAGCTTCGCGGTGGCGAATGCGAGCGCGTTCGCAGCGCGCGTGATGGAAGGAACCGGGATCGGTCGTTGCCGGCGGTCGTCCGGCGGCTAGCAGAATCCGCCCGTAGCTAGCGTAAGCCTCCGATCGTCTGCCCCGACCAACCGTGCCCAGGACGAAAGGCCTGCCGCCGCCGCGGCCCGTGCCGACGCCGCGGGAAACCTCCACCCGGGATCTGCCGGTGACCGGCGCAGCTCCGTGAGCTGCGCGGACTTCTGGCCCTCCGTGTCGGTTTCCCGGCTCCGCGCGCGCGACGCGGCGCTCCAACGAGGCCGTCGCCGGCAGGCCTTTGCCCTGGTCGGCGACCAAGAGGCCGGCTAGGTCTTCGGTGACCGCCTCAGCACGAAACGCAGCGGTGGTTGTTCTTGGCGCCGAGGCTTTCGAGGAGCTTGATCGTCTCGGGGCGCGGCTGCGTTCGCTGCACGGGACCGTTGGCCATGTCCACGGTGGTCTGACCGGTGCGGTTGACGGCCTTCACGTTCGCACCCTTCGAGACGAGATACTGATCATCTCGTTGTCGCCGCGCGGCGGCGGCGTTGTAGCGCGGTGTTGCCCTCGGCGTCCTGTGCGTTCACGTCCACGTGCAGCTCGTCGACGAGAAACTTGACCGCGGCGAGCATGCCGGTGGGCGCGAAGCGATGCGCGTTGGCGGCAAAGCCGCGTAGCCGGTGCCCGCGGCGGCTAGCAGCAGCGGCGGAATGTCGGGCCCGCCGGTCGGGACCGGCGGCCGCCCGGTGCCGTCGTCGCTCGCGTCGCCGCTGCGCGTCCCGCCCTGCTGGAACCGGAGGTTCGCCGGCGGTTTCATCGTCCAGATGTTGGGATCGGCGCCGTACGACAGCAGCAGCTTCATCGCCGCCACGTCGCTGCTGTAGGCGGCCCGCCAGAACGGCGTCGCGCCGCCTCGTCGATCCGCAGCAGATCGAGGGTTATACTGTACCAGATCTTCCGCCTGACGCGGACGTTGGGGTCGGCGCCTTTGTCGAGCAGCGCCTTCATGAAGTCGAGTACGAGAGCTGCTGCTGCAGCTGGGCGCGGGGCTGGGGATAGAACATCCGCGGCGCCCATTCGACGTTGACTGCCGCGTAGAGCGCCGTCATCCCCGACGCGCTCGCGACGTTGGCATTGGCGCCTGCGCGCCAGCAGGTAGCTGGCGAGATCGAATTGACCGTTGATCGCGGCGATGACGAGCGGCGTGGTGCCGTCGGCGGGGCTGACGACCACGTCGGCGCCGGCGTCGACCAGCGCCTGGGCGGTCTTCATCGCGCCCTGGCGCCGGCGAAGTGCAGAGCGGTCAGGCCGCCCGCCTTTCCAATCAGCTCGTTGAACGAGTAGGGACGGGTCGCGCCGGCGACGCCGGTCCGGGAGGCGGGACCCTGGAACGCCATCGGATCAGCCTGCGGCGGCGGCGCGGTTCCCGTCCGCGCGGCCGACTCGGCGTTCTGCTTGTCGCGAATCTCTTTCTGCAGCGCGTCTTCAGGCGCGGTGAGATCGGTGAGATCGACGACGGCGCTGGTCGTGCCGATGGACGCGCCGTGCTGGAGCAGCGAGCGCACGACGTCCGCTCGATCGAACGCCGCGGCAAACATCAGGCGGTCTGGCCGTGCGCCTTTTCGATGGCGTTGGCGTCGGCGTGGAGATCGAGCAGCGCGTTGACCGCTTCGAGCTGGCCGGCCGAAGCGGCCAGCATCAGCGGCGTCGCGCCGGTCGCGGTCGTCGTCCCGGCGCTGGCGCCGGCGGTGACCAGGGCTTTGATGACCGCGCCGAACCGGACTGACTCGCCAGGTGGAGCGGCGTGTAGCCTCCCAGCCGGGTGGTCGCGCGGACGTTGAGCGCCGGCGCTAGCAGCAGCACGCGCGACGAGGTCGGCGTCGCCCTGCATGGCGGCCCAGTGCAGCGCCGTCATCCCGTCGCCCTGCGCGGCGTTGACGTCGCCGCCCTGCCGGACGAGGGTGCGGACGGCCTGTCCGTCCTGCGCATGGCCGCGTCGGCGACGGCCGACGCGCTCTCGGGCGCGGCGGTCAACGCCGCGCTCCGGACGGCGGCAGAAGCAAGAGCGAGGAAGATCCGCATGATGATTGCACCGCGTTCAGATCGAGGGTCCCCGTGCTGTCGCCGAACGCCGCGGCTTCGACTGCTCGAGCGGTGCT
>ERZ1370068.6421-contig-5403_pt1 | contig 80840 bp, 141 predicted proteins | sample MGYA00561227_ERZ1370068 | MGnify/ENA primary metagenome ERZ1370068 (study PRJEB38410, sample SAMEA6850437) | metagenome | study: Metagenomic assessment of the ecological functions of the soil: analysis of the soil microbiota associated with the...
TTACGTATTGCTCTACTTCCATCGCGGCCGCTCTTCTGAGTTTCGCGCGTTTCAAGGAGCAGAAGCGAAGACCCTCTATATCGCGGTGTCCAATCCCGATATGTCTTTTCTAAGCGGCGGCGTCGCCAAGTTTCAAGGCTATTTTAAAGACGAGGGGTTGGACGTCGAGGTCTTGCAGATGAACGCCAACGCCTGGTAGCGGCATTAGCCGCAGGCAACGTGGGATTGGTAACTTGATCCTGCAACCGGTGGTCAGCAAGCGAATCTGCGCGGTCTTCCTCTGCAAGATCGCCGGGATATTGATCGAGCGGCCCAAACCACGTCAGTCGTGGCGCATTCGAGTATTCAGAAATTCGGCGAACCTGAAAATAAGAAAATCGCCATCAGCTCGTTTGGTTCCCTGGCGGATATCCTCGCCCGACTGATCGGCGGCGGCACATTTCACCCTGGGATCCGCGCAGCGAAGTTCAGTACGTCGCCGCCGGAAGCAGCTCGGCGCGGATCGCGCAGCTGCAAAGCCGGGGTGGCGCAAAGCGGCTTTCGTCACCTCCGCTTCGGGCAATCTCCTCGAGCCGAAGCGTCGGGTTTCAAGAGACTCAGCTAAGAATCCGAGAGCTCGGTTCCTGTTCCCGGTGAACGGCATCGGCGTCACCGAGCAGAAACTCAAGAACAACAGGGACGAAGTCAGTAAAATCGTAGTGGCGCCGCCCGAGCCAATCGCTACATCATCAAACAATCCGAAAGGCGCGGTGAAACCCCGGATTGGGGCAGAACCAAACCTGGGAAGTGGCGGAAGACGCCCGCCAACGACAACGCGAAAATTACAGCCGCAAATCTTTGGTGTCGAAGGCGACCTGGAAAACGTCATCGAGAGCACGCGCTTGAACGTCGAGTCGAAGAAAATATCGTCAGTGGACGAGATTCCTCGATTTCCAGTTTGGTCCGTGAACTGCTCAAGGAAAATGGGGGAGTCGCCGAGTTGACTGGTCGCCGGCGATTTAGCAGCCCAGGGCAAACTCTTACGCAGCGCTTTCCTTCTGGCGATCGTTCTGGTCTCGCGCTTTCCTGACGCCGGCGCGCTGGGGCGCAGGCGCGCGATGAAAAAGATCATCTTTTCGATTCCCAGCCGGCGCCATCGCCGCCAATCGATCTTTACATCGGCGCCGGGTGAGCGAGGCTTCTTTCGGGATGAAGGCCTCGACGCGGATGATCGCGCAAATCCGCGGCAATGTCAGCGGTCGCGGCGGCGCTGAGCGGCCAGTGGTGCAGGCGACGAATGGCGCGTCGGAACCGTCATTCGGCGCGTTGGAGCCGCAGTGAAATTCCCTCGCGATTCCTCACCGTAAGTCCCAAAAGAAACCCGTTTTGGCTCTCGTCGCCCGAAAGGAAATAACCCTCGATCTCCCAGCTGAAGGGCAAGATCCTGGGCACGACGACGTTCGGCGCGGTTCGCGCATACGCGCCGCCAACCCGTCTGATCCGCGCAAAGGCGGCGTCGATCCCGGGATAAGGATCTGACGGTGGTGGTAGGGCGGAGATGTTCCGGCGCAGCTACAAAGCCTGATTGGCGGAGTTTTTATCGACGGTGGCCGTCTTCTCCCGCCGACGGTGATCTTGGCGCGGGATAAATTTCATAAGTGAACATTCTGGGGTCGGCCATGGAAGATCTCTCTCGAACCTTCAGAACGGCAACCGCCGTGACGGAGAAATTTCTGCGCGAAAACAAAGAGCTGTTGAAGCGGATTCCGCGCGCGGGGCAAGGCAAACCGTTATTTCTGGGAAAACGAACGGGGCACGAGCGAAGTCCTGGCGAAATTTCAGAACGTCGACATTGCCGTCGCTCGCGAGTCTTATCGGTTGGCCAAACCCGCTTTCACTGCGGATGGAATTCCTTCATCTAGGGAGATCGAAGAGTTTCAAAAGCCGATGCCGAGCTGTTTAAATTGAAAGAACCGGTTGCGGCGGGCAAAATTTTCGACTTCTCGTTGCAGCGCGAAGTAAATCAGGAGCTGGGGATTCGCTAAGCGCGGCGATATTTCTGTGGTGTTTGGTAGTTTGCTGAATTGTGGCGAGCCATTTCGTTATTCCGCTCTTTTGTCAAAGGGAGGTGAGGAGGGATTTTCAATGACAGCAGAGAAATCCCTCCTCAATCCTCCTTTTCAAAGGGGATGTGCTGATCGTCGATGCTAGCAACTTTAAGCGAGTTTTAGCTACGAACGGTAGGTGATGCACTTGAAGTAGAGTTGGCACAAAATTAGTTTGTCTCAAAGCAAGCACGGATCGACCTGGTTACTACTTACCGGAGACTCGGCTCAGTCAAATCTTGCCGCTGTTGCGACGACCCGGCATTTACTCTGTACCCGTCGCCAGTGAATCAGAAGCGGTTACGACGGAGGCGGGTGCAGCGTTAACCGGCAAGCAAGTGGCGATTTACACGTGAATGCACCGGCCTCTACGTTTCCTGTTACACCTTGGTGTCGATCGCGCGGCGCTACGTGGAGCGCCGTTGCTGCTGATCGTCGGTTACCTCGGCAGCAGCTGATCAGCGGAACAATTCGGTCTACGCGGTCTCCGGCACTTATGTGGAGCCGCCGCTACAAGCGCCGCAAATTCAGCTTCAGGTTCTCGAAGACGGCGAACGCCTCGAAGCCGATAGCATCCGCGGACGCGCGTGCGCCAGATGCATGCCCTCAAGCCGCCTCGTCGCGCCGCTTTCTTTTAGCGGAGATTTCACCCGATGATTCGCTTCGATTGCTTGAAGCTGCTCGAGCCGCGCATTACCGACCAGCTGGTCGTGACTTCGCTCAGCGGGCGGGTAGAAGATTGAGGCGGCGAGTCTGGCGTCGGCACCTCGGGCAATCTATTGGTCGGCACCATGGGCACAGCGCTCGGCGTCGGCATCGGCCTCGCCATCGGCTTGCCTCAGCGTAAAGTTATCGTCTTGAATCGGACGGGCAGCGTGCTGTTATCTTTATTCAATCTGGCGCACACTCGCCAATCTCGATCCAGGCTAATCTGATCGTCTTTGTCTTCGACAACCAGAGTTTACAGCGGCACGCGCATCAGCGAGCCGACCGCCACCGCGGGCAAAACCGATCTCACGATGATGGCGCGCGGCGCGGGCATCGAACAGGCAACGACCGTGGCGCGATCTCGCGACCTTTGAGCAGGAAATGGAAACGGCGCTAAACGGTACGCAGCTCAAGTTTATTGTTTGCAAGATTGATGAGAGCGTCGCCCACCGCGAAATCACGCGGAGCACGATTTGGATCCTCTCGAAAACAAATATCAGTTCGTCCGATATCTGGAACGCACCGAAGGCCGGCCAATCTGCGGCCGCGGGTGAGCCGAAAATATATCGCAAAGGAAAGGAAGCGATGTCTGTAATGAATACAAAAGATGCCGGCGAATTTGTCAATGAACACTACCGAAAGGTGGCCGCCCGTTGGCGCGCGCGAGTCACCGATTCGCCATTCATGCAGCAGCTAAGAGCCGGAACACTGCCGCGCGAGGCGCTCACGACGTTTTTCAAAAACTGGGGCTCTTGCACATCGATTGAAATCAATACGGTGGAGGCGGCTTCGTACCATAAGCATATTTCTTTTTTCCGCAAGCATCGCGATCTGATGGCGCGGATGGCGGAAAAGCTCGCCGATGAGTTGATTCACCCCAAGCCACCAGGACACGTGCACGTGGTGGTGGAGACCGCCAAAGCCTTGGGCATTACCGAGGATGAAATCTTTCTCGCGCCCATGTTGGCCGAGTTTCGCGCTAAACTCGATTTCAAGCGATCGCTTTTATGGGAAGGAACCATAGCGGAGTTTTACGCCGCCGGAGCTACGGAAGAACAGACAGGATATTGGTCGGCGGACTTTTTAAAGCGCTGACGACGCACTATGGGCTCAGCCGGGAACAGGCCGTTTATTTTTCTACCCACGAAGAGGCGGATCTCAAAGAACATGACGGCGTGATGGGCCATGGGAGTTTCCGGCGCCTGGTTCTTTAAAACGCTTTTAGAAGACGGCATGGCGCAAGTGCGGGCCCGGCTAGCACCCTGGAATATTGCGGTTTCGACCGCCGTCGATTTGCATGGAGTTTGGTTTTACGCGCCGCGTTTGATGCTGCCGGCAGGTGATAAACAGGAACCGGCGAAGTGGCGAAAAACAAAAAGGCATAGCGCGCCGCGCAAAGTCATCGGCATATCCACGCCGCGCTTGGAAGGTCCGGACAAAGTTTCGATGGACGGGCGATTTACGCAACGGATGCGGTTTTGCCCGACATGCTTTGGTGTAAGGTCCTGCGCAGTCCCATCGCTTACGGCCGGATTAAGAGGATCGATACCGGCCGCGCCCTAGAGTTGCCTGGCGTGCATGCTGTTGCTACCGGCGAAGACGTGCATGGTCTTTTGATCGGGCGGAAAATTTACGACTATGCCGATTCTTGCCGACGGCGTTGTGCGCTTTATCGGCGAGAAAGTGGCGGCGGTGGCGGCGGAGAGCGAAGCGATCGCCGAGGAGGCGTTGGAATCTGATCGATGTCGAGTATGAGAGCTCGAACCGCTGCTCGACCCGCTCGAAGCGATTGAACCAACCGGCTGTCACTGCTTCATCCAAACGTGCCGGCTATCGCGAGCTTGCTTCATCCGATCGACCAGCCGAGCAACGTCTTTGTTCACATGAATTGGAAAAAGGGCGACGTTGAGGCTGGACTCCGCGAAGCGGACATTGTCGTCGAGAATATCTTTCACGACCCAAGCCTGTGCACCAGGCCTACATCGAGCCGCATGCCTGCGTCGTTCAAGCGCATGGCGTTGGCGGCGCGGATATTTGGGCGTGCTCCAAAGTTCCGTTCGCGTTGCGCGAGCAAGTCGGCAACGGCGTTCGGCAAAGCGACTGGAAACTTTCGTCGTGCATCCCTGCTATATCGGCGGCTGCTTCGGCGGCAAGGGCGATTTCATGGACGTGCCGGTTTGCTATTTGTTGTCGTTCAAAAGCGGCCATCCGGTGAAAATGGTGATGGATTACGCGGAAGAGTTTCTCGCCGGCAACCCGCGCCACGCGGCGATCGTTCAAAGTGAAATCCGGCGTCATGAAAAACGGTCGGCTGGTCGCGCATGAAATGGAATATGTTTTCGACAGCGGCGCCTACGGCGCATTCAAACCCCAAGGTTATTTGGTCGGTCCCTAAGGAAGCCGCCGGACCCTACAATATCCCCAACGTCTTTATCGAAGAGAAAATCGTCTACACCAACAAGATTCCGTGCGGTCATATGCGCGCGCCGGGCGATCCGCAGGGATTCTTCGCCAACGAATCGCAGATGGATCTCATTGCCCGCCAGCTGAAAATGGATCCGGTGGCGTTCAGAAAATTAATCTTGATGCGCGACGGCGATATCTCGCCCATCGGCCACAGCGCTGCCGCACATCAAGAGCGACGAGATCGTCGACGAAGCGGTACGCGCTTCCGGTTATCGAAATGCCAAACGGAAACATTCCGGCCGCGGCGTGGGCATCGCGCAATGGTTGCCGTTAGGCGGTGAATGCCATGCGCTGGTTGCTGTCGATGATAAAGGCGATGTCACGGTTTCCACGGCGATGCTCGACCAGGGTGCGGGCACGCATACGGCGATGCGGCTGGTGGCGGCCGAAGAGCTGCAAGTTCCTCTCAAGAAAGTCCGCGTCGCCACCCTCGACACCAGCGAGGTTGGTCCGCAGACACCGGCATCGGCGCCAGTCGCGGCACGCGTATTTTCGGCAACGCGACCCGCTTGGCGGCGGCGCACGCCAAAGATCAATTGATCGACGCTGCGAGCAAGGAACTGGGCTTTGCCAGGGACGCGCTGCGACTCAGTGGCGACGGCGCCGTATGCGCCGCGTCGGCGCGCGCGTGAGCTACGGTGATATTGCGCGCATGGCGGAAGCGCCGATCCAAGGTCACGGCTTTTACAAGAATTTTGAATCCGGACCCGAAGCCGCACTGTGCGTTCAGGTTGCAGAGGTCGAGGTCGACCCGGAAACCGGTCAGGTTGAGCTCAAACAATTCACCAGCGCGCACAGCACCGGCACGGTTCTCAACCCGCTGATGCATCAAGCCCAGATCGACGGCGGCGTGGTGATGGGCATGGGTTATGCGCTCATGGAAGAAGTGATGATCGACGGCGGCAAAGTCGTTACCAGCAATTTCGGCGACGGCAAGATCCCCTCGATTCGCGATATTCCAAAGTTGAAAACCGTCATCCAAGAATTTCCCGTCGGTAACGGTCCTTACGGTGGCATGAGCATCGGCGAGCCGCCGGTGGTTCCCACAGCGGCGGCGATCGCCAACGCCGTGCACGACGCCGTCGGCGTGCGGATTTATGATCTGCCGATCACGGCGGAAAAAGTGCTGAAGGGTTTAAGAGCGAAACGGTGAGCATTGCATTCTTATAGCCGGGCGAAGATCCTTCACTTCGTTGCAGGATGATACATTTAACGAGTGTCATGCTGAGGCGAAGCCGAAGCATCTCGTCTTTGGAATCAGACAATAATAGGTTGCAGTTGCGTGTGAATTTCTGTAACTGCTAATTCCATTGCATTCTATGAAAGACGAACTCGCTAAACGACTTGTCCAAGGTCTCAAAAGTGCTGGCATTAACTTCGTCACCTATCTGCCCGAGACTCGGTTGAGTCAGATTGTGCCGTTGATCCGCGGCGATCCGGAAGTGGAATTAGTCGCGGTGTCGAGCGAGCAGGAGGCCGTCACAATCGCCGTCGGCGCGACCCTTGGCGGCAAGCAGGCCGCCGTTTACATGGAAAATACCGGCATCTACGTGTCGAGCTACAGTTTGCTCGACGGTCGGCAAGCAGCTCGGCGTGCCGGTTGCTGTTGGTGATAGGCTACCTGGGCGGCGTGCCGGATCAGCGCAACAGTTTTCTCTATGCGACCATCGGCAGACCATTCGATTCCCGTGCTGCGATGGCTTGGGTATCGAGCATATGCTGCTCGAGGACGGTGAAAAGCTCGAGATCAAAATTAGTGACGCCGTGCGCGCGGCCAACTCGCAGCGTGCGCCGTTCGCGCTGCTTTTTGCCGGGGAGTTTTCCGAATGATATCGTCACGAATGCCTCGAATCGCTGGCCGCGCAAGATGACCGATCAGCTGGTGGTCACTTCACAGAGCGGCCAGCGCATCGAGTGGTCGCACCTGTCGAAACATGAAGGCAATCTGCTGGTCGGCATGATGGGCTGCGCCATCGGCGTGGCGACCGGATTGGCGCTCGGCGTTGCCGCACCGCAAAGTGATCGCGCTGGATTCCGACGGCAGCGTGCTGCTCTCGCTCTTCAATTTGGCGACGCTCGGAAACCTGCAGCCGAAGAATTTGGTCGTTTACGTTTTCGACAACGGCGTCTACAGCGGCAGCCGGATCAGCTATCGCGACCGCGACTTCGGGCAACACGGACTTTGACCGCCATGGCCAGCGGCGCGGGTATCGCCAACGCGCGCACGATTCGCGACATTCGAAGAATTCAACAAGCAGTGGGATCGATGCGCTGGCCACGAAATGAGCTGGCATTCTTGGTCTGCAAGGTCGAAGAAAGCTTGCTGCACCGGGAAATTCCCGGCCCAACACCGATCTGGCGGAAAACAAGTATACGTTCGTGCGCTATCTCGAACGGACCGAAGAAAAAGTGATTCCGTTTGTCGGTCGCGGTTGAGATATCGGGAGGAAGGACAACAGTGAGAAAATTATGTTTTGCTTGCGCTTACGGCAGTCGTTCTGGTCATCGGCTTCGCAGCACGCTCGTCGCAGGCGCAAGAGTTCTACAAGGACAAAACGCTGACGATCATCGTCGGTTACTCGCCGGGCGGCTCGTTCGATCTTTACGCGCGCGTGCTGGCGCGCTACATCGGCCGCTACCTGCCGGGAAATCCGACCGCGCATCGTCGAAAACATGACCGGCGCCGGCGGGATCTGATCGCCGCCAACCATCTCTACAATCGCGTGCAAGCCCGACGGCTTGACCATCGGCGCTTGGGCGTCGCCGCTGGTCTTGCAACAGATTATGGGCAATGAAGCGGTGCAGTTTGACGGCAAGCGAATTCGGTTATCTCGGCATTCCGTACCGAGTACGATACGCGTTTGCACGTTCAACCAGCAGAGCGGCATCGCCGAAGATGGATGACTGGATCAACGCCAAACGGCCGATGAAAATTTCCACCATCGGACCGGGAACGAGCACGTCGGATATTCCCAAGCTACTCAAAGCCGCGCTCAATCTGCCGCATGGACGTCATCGACGGCTACAAAGGCGGCGCCGATGCGCGCCTGGCTGTCGAATCAGGCGAAGTCGACGGCTACTGCGGCTCCTGGGGAACGGTGGAGACAGTCTGGCGCAGCGCCTATGAAAGCAAGAAAATCGTCCCGGTTCTGCAAGCGTCGCTCAAGTCTGATCCGCAAGTACAAGCAGATTCCGCTCGCACATCACACTATGCCAAGACCGAAGAAGCGCGCGAGCTGCTACGAAGTCGCGGACAATGTTCACGTAGTGCAGTTTCCGTTTTCCGTGCCGCCGGGCATGGCTAAAGACCGCCTCGAGCTTTTGCAGCGAGCATTCATTCGCACGTTAAAGGATCCTGAATCTCGTCGCCGAGGCCGAAAAAATCCAGCTCGATATCGATGCCGGTCGATGGACCAACGATCACCAAGACGCCTCGTGAGTCTTTACGACCTCAAGCCGGCGACCGTAGCGCAACCGAGAGATCCTGCTGCCGAAAAGAAGTAGGCGCATGTTGCCCGTGTCAACAGCAGCATCGGGTCGCAAATCTCGTCTCCTTATCCTAACTTGACAGCGCTGGTCTTTCTCGATAGACACTCACCATACACCGTTTGCTCGCGATGGTCCAGCGCAAAAGCGAGATGAGGGGGGTCTAATATGGCACAAGTCGTCATCGGTATCGGCACGTCGCACAGTCCGCAGTTGAGCATACCGCGCGAAGGATTGGGATCACCTGCTAAAAAGGACGAGACCGATCCGCGGTTGGACTATCCGGCCTTGCTCAAAAGGCAAAGCCGGGATTGGCTAGGTGAGCTCACGCCGGAGAAGTTTCGCGAGCGCGATGAAGCTTGCCTGAAAGCGGTGAAAAACTTGGGCGATGCGCTGCAAAAGGCCAACGCCGACATAGCGGTTGTTTTCGGCGACGATCAACAGGAACAATTTCACGACGAGAACATGCCGATGTTCGCGATCTATCACGGCAAGTCGCTGCCCGGTCGTCAGGACAACAAGCATCGGCCGTCGGGATGGAAAGACGCCGAGCGCCAAGGCTGGGCGGAGACGGCGCCCGAGTATGAGACGGCGCAGGAATTGGCAAATCATCTCCATTCGTCGCGCTTGTCGATGCCGAGTTCGATATCACGCGCTGCAACAAACTGCGCGAAGAGATCGGCGTCGGCCATGCGTTCAGTTTTCTTTATCGGCGCATCTTGCCGGGCGGCAAATTGCCGATGGTGCCGGTGATGGTGAACACCTACTATCCGCCGAATCAGCCGACGCCGAAGCGGTGTTACGCTTTCGGCCAGGCGGTGCGCAAGGCCGTCGAGTCATGGAACAGCGACAAGCGCGTGGCGCTCATAGCATCGGGCGGTCTCAGCCACGTCGTCATCGACGAGGAGATCGACGCGATGGTCATCGATGGCCTGAAGAACAAGAAGGCGGAAGTGTTGTTCCAGTTGCCGCGCCAAAAACTGCGCGGCGGCACCTCGGAGATTCTCAATTGGGTTGCGTTGGCGGAGCCATGGAAGACCGAGAACTGAAATATTTTGAATACGTGACGACCTACCGTTCGCCGGCGGCGACCGGGTGCGGATGGGCTTCGCCTATTGATTTGAGTTTTCGAGTTCTGGCTTCGCCTTTGGACAAGCACACGGAATACGAGAACTGGATGGCGCGTGAACCGATCATTGAACGGTTAGCCAAACCTCGATACCTGTGCCGTTTCGGATGCGCTCGACAGCTTGGGGCTGAAGGGCGCGACCTGGGGCGTGCGGCCGCAGTGGCAATGCCCGCGCATCGTCGGACGGGCGGTCACGATGAAAATCAAACCCGCCGGCTTGCAGCAGCCGACACAACATCTCGGCACGGCGCCGATCGAAGCGGCCAAACCCGGCGACATCATCGTCATCGACAACGGCGGCAAACTGGAGTTTTCCTGTTGGGGCGGTTTGCTGGCGCTTTCAGCCAAATTGAAAGGATTGAGCGGTGTGGTGATCGACGGCGCTTCGCGCGATATCGACGAGGCGCGCGATCTCGAATTTCCCGTCTGCGCGCGCGGCGCGGTGCCGATGACGGCGCGCGGGCGCGTTATGCAAGAATCTTACAACCAGGAAATTCAATCTCGCCGGAGTGCAATGCCATCCGGGGGACCTCGTCATCGCCGACGGCAGCGGCGTGGTGATTATCGCCAAGGAAAAAGAACAAGAAGTCGTCGCGGCTGCGGAAGCGATCTATCGAGAAAGAACAGGAAATGGCCGACGGTATCCGCAAAGGCTCTTCCGGGACTCGAGATGTTGGAAAAGCTCGGCTACGAGCAGATGTTGAAGAAGTAGGGACATTGACCGGGCACGCGGCCCGAGCATCGAAGAACAAACTAATTGGCCTGCCTAACATTTTTTCTAGACTCCACTTAAAATACAATCTCGCTGCGATCAGACCCATTGAGGACAATTATGGTTCGTGTCACATGGCGACGGGCATTGATCCTTTCCTCTTGCCTCATTGCGGTTCTCTCTTCGCGCTCGGCGCATGCGCAACAACAAACTATTAGCTTTTAGCTCCGCCGATTCACCCAATGCCAATTGGTATATCGCCAAGGAAAAGCAGCTCTACAAAAAGTACGGTCTCGACGTCGAGCTGATTTATATTCCTTCGTCGACGACGACTGTTGCGGCGGTGGTGCCGGTTCCGTCGCGGTCGGAAATATTTCCGGCGGGGCGACGGCCAACGCTGGCGGTGGGCGGCGCCAACGTCGTTGTTGTGGGCTGTTTTATCAACACGCCGCCCCTACGAACTCGATCGTGCACGAGCTCGATCCGTTCGGCGGCAGCAACTCGCGGGCAAGAGCATCGGCACTCAGCCGGAGTGGGCAGTTCCTCGGATGTGGCGGCGCGCGTATTATTGAAGGAACTGGAAGCTCGAACCGGATAAAGACGTGGCCATCCTTCAAGTCGGCGGCTCGACGGAAAGAGCGGTGGCGTTTCGCACCGGGCGCATCGCGGCGTTTCCTTCGCCGCCGGGCACGATCCACCTCGCGCAAGGAATGCCGCACCGGGCTTTGGTCAGCACCGCGGATTTTCCCAAAGGGATTTCCGTTTCCTTATGTTTGTCCGACGACTTCGAAGAGTTATCTGAAAAGCAGATCGCGACGCGATGAAGCGGCTGCTGATGGCGCTGATCGAAGCGACGCACTTCTACAAACCCGCAAGGAAGAGAGCAAGAAGATTTTTGCGAAATACTTCGCGCCAGAACAACGAGGCCTACTTGAAAGCGCCTACCAGTCGAGCAGCAAGGGCTATTCGAGCAAGTGCCGTTGGTCAATCGCGACGGCATGGACGCGCAGGTAAAAGAGGCCGTGGCGCGCAAACCGGGCAGCACGTTGAAGGTCGACGACATCGTCGACGACAGCTTGGTTTTGGAACTAGAAAAGGAAGGTTTTATCAGCCGCATTTACAAGCCGTAATCCTCTCTCGCCAGCCGGCGCGGTCATCGCACAATAGCGCCATGAATTTCTCTTTTGCTGTTCGCGATCGCGGCCGGACTGGCCTTTCGGGTCGTCATGCACTTCGTCGACAAGAACCGGATCAAGGATGAAGTCGAGGCGAAAGGCGGGTCGGATCGTTTCGATCAGCTGGAATCCTTTGCGCGCGGCTGGTTTTTTGAGAAAACGAGCGCCACTACGACGTGACCTACACGGACCGCTCGGGAACGATGCAATCGACGACTTGCAAAACGAGCCTATTCACCGGCGTGTGTTGGGCCGATGGGCCGAGTGATCGAGGAGACGCCGCCGCGGATCATTCCACCGCATCATTGCTCCAAGTGCGGCTATGCCATCAATGCCGAATGGCGCGCCTGTCCTAACTGCGGCGCGGCCAATGAAGTTTGCGCCTGAAAGTTAGGCGCCGATTCGATTCATTAACTCGTCCGTCAAACAAAGTCCCATGGCACACGCCATCACAACAGCAGCGGCTTCGAGGCGCGCGATGGTCGGGGTCAATCGGCTTCACGGTTAGGCGAGATCGCCTGGGGCTGCGGCCAATCCCGTGGGCGCGGCTTCGACATTAACCGCCGGGCCGATTTTTACCTGCCAGCGATAGACGAGAAGACCGATCGCGAGTCCAATGAGACCGACATAGCGCGTGGCCTGATTCGACAAGCGCGATGCTGACGAGACAAGCACAACGGGCGGAAGACTCAGGGCGATGACACCGGCGAGACCGAAGGGCACTCGGAAAGGACGAGCTAGATCGGGCTGCCTTATCCGCAGCCATACCAGCGCGGCAAATTCGAGGATCAAGGCGGCGGCGTAGAGAAACATGTCGAGCTCGATGAGGTCTTGAAAAGAAAACGGGATTAATAACGCGACGCCGGCGCTATTGACCGCGATGGCCGGCCAAGGGTGTGCCATGACGCGCATGGCAGCCGGCGTAACGGCTGCGGCAACATGCCGCGCTCGGCCATTGCGTAGGGCACGCGCGCGGAGGTGCATAAAAGCGCGTTAAACATTCCTGCCGCGCTCACCAATCCCGCGAGCGTGAGCCCGGCCCCCAACCAGAACCGCCGATGCGCGCGGCTACTTCGGAAAATAACCTTCTTTCCACGCGGACCAATCGGCAGCGACGCCCGACGCTCACGGCCACAGGTAAAAATAAACTGGCGGTCACCAAAACCACCGTTACGATCATGGCTTTAGGATAATTTTTTGCCGGGTTGACCACCTCGGCGGCGCAACAACCGGCGTTGTCCCAACCCGAAGTGGTTCCAAAGCAAGGTGCTCAAAAGCAGCGCCCAGTTGATCTCGCCGGTCCGTTCCGAACCAGCGGCCTACTTCCGACTTTGCGGCACGCCGAGAGCGATCAGCGCGGCGAAAGGCGCGAGGACGATGAAAGTGAAAATAATCGAGCACTACTGCCGACCAAGCGAATGCCGCGCACGTTTAACCAAGCTATCGCCGCGATCAATGCCGCGCCGATCAGCCATCGCTCCAGCGGCGCCATGTCGCCGCGCAAGTAGGCGAGATAATCAGAGAAACATCACCGGATAAAGCGCGTTGTCGGCAAAACTGCAGAGCCAGCTTAACCAGCCTTCTTGAAATCCCCAGAAGCGGCCGAGATGGCGCGCTGCACCCAGACCACGTAGCCGCCGCCTTCGGGCATGGCGGTGGAGCTAACTCCGCGGTCATGAGCGCGGTGGAAAGCTCCAGAGCCAAGGAAGAATTAGGATTCCTAAAAGAACCAAGGCCGGACCGCCGGCACCGACCGCGTCTTCCAAGCCGTAGGCGCCGCCGGCGACGCAGAAAAAGGTGAGGGCGATCAGCGCAGGGAGATTGAGCTCGCGGCGTAGGACGCTCGGAGCATCTTCGTTGGTTCTCGGGGTGGAATTCCGCACGTAAAAAAATTTACGGCCGCGAAATCAAACGAGCGCGCAGCAGCGATCCGACGCGGAGATTGTCAATCGCAGAAGGATAGAGGATGAAAGATGAAGGATGGGCGTGATCGCCGGCGCGCTTCAGATGGGCAGGGAAAATCGTCAGGTTTCGCGCTGTATGGCGCCATTCTAAGTTCTGCTTGCGTGCTGCGCATTGTCGGGTGCGTCGGTGTCGTACCAGTCTTGATATAGAGCCAAAAAGCAGCACGAGTGGCACCGACACCTAGATTATTCCACGCCGCGGCTTTCAATTTGAAATAGCTGTACAAAAAAGGATTGATCAACGTGATAAAGCCGAGTGCGGTAACAAAAACCAGTCGGAGAGCATGATCTCGTCTTCCTTGCGAGAAAGAAGCCGGCAGAGAGAAAAACGCTGCTATGCCAAAGCCAAGCAACAAATCTTCCCACAGCGTTTTGAGAATACTGCGATTAAGCTGTCAACCAGGACAAAAGGAGAGATCATCAGCCACAGGCCCAAAATTAGATTCAGCAACATTCTGCGTTTCAAATGAGATCACCGCCTCGAACCGTGTAACATCAGCGCGAAGGCGCTAACGGCTCACAACCAATTTTACAGCGCAAGTGGGGTGCCATTCTACTGAATTGCTCCTCGCCCATGATCCGCCTGTAGTTCTGAACGATCCTTACAAAGTTGCCTCACCTGGGTCGCATTTTTGCCACATACTTTAGTCTGATGTTTCCTGTGTATCGAATTTTAGCTTTGTTATGTTCGGCTTAGAACTGCAGTTGCCGACGTGTTTCGGCACGACACTTGCCACTTCTTCAGTTGGGATTCGAAAGCTTTCAGCACGGAAATTTGAATCGACGAGGGGCGAGTTATTTATGCATGATAAGCCGGTGGTGCAAGAACGAGACGGTTGGACTTCGATATTCCAGCCGGACGTGCTGCGGCCGCAGTACCTGGAGAAATGGCGTTATCAGCGCAGTCATGAGCCGAAAATGCTCAATGTACGCGGCTTGAAGACGCGATCACTTGTTTTCAAAGATTTTCTTCGGCTTCAGACGCGCGGCCGGGCGGCATTCAGCGACGCGGAAGACTGGCTGATGCACGAAAAGAGCGATTGGTTCTTCTCTTCGAGCTTATTTGCGAGGCTCTCAACCTGAATCCGATTACATCAGGGCGGGTTTGCTGCGCTGGCGCAGAAACGCATTGACACGTCAGAGGAAGATTCGTTTGCTCTATGTCGTGCGCGCCGGCCGCCGAGCGCGAAAGGCAATGTAAAGAGAAGATCGGTTGAATTCTGATAACGACGCCGCGGATTGATTCTGCAAGCGAGGAGCAACGAAGTGGACCGAGAAAACGAGGCCTCTGGAGTCGCAGAGACTTCTTCAGCCGCATCGGTTGGGGAGGTTTCGGCGTGTTCGGCTTTCTTCGCTCGTGGATTCTTTGCGCTCGGCGTTTCCGCGCGTGCTTTTCAACCCGCGTCCTCGTTCAAGGCGGGTTATCCGTCGGATTATACGATCGGCGAGGTCAGCGATAAATTCAAACAGGATTACGTCGTGATTGTCGCGCGAGGATGAAGGTTTTACGCGCTATTCGCCAAGCGTACCCATCTCGGTTGCACCCCCAATTGGCTTCAGGCCGAAGATAAGTTCAAATGCCCCCTGTCATGGCAGCGGTTACTATAAGAGCGGGCTTCAAATTTTGAAGGACCGGCGCCCCGTCCGCTCGATCGATTCGAGATCAAAATCGCCGAAGACGGCCAGTTGCTGGGTGGACAAGAGTAAAACCTACAAGATGCAAGCGGGAGCCGAGCCGGACGAGCAGTATCCACAAAGTATATTAAAGGACTTGACGAGCTTAGCGGTGCGCTTGCACCGGCTGGCTCAACCTCGAAGAACTCAGCTTATATCTTCGCCCCACCATGGCCCGGGCCTAGTCCAACCGATAGAGCCGGCGCGCGTTGTCGTTTAAAATTTTTCGCTTCGTCCCGTCGCGCAACGCGCCGGATGGCTCATAATCGGTTCGGAAGCGCCAGGAAAGCGACTATCGAAGCGGCTGTAGTCGGAAGCGAAGACGATCCACCGTCGCCGATGATATCGACCACGTGCGCGAGCTCCTTCTCTTCCGGCTCGCAGGGAGAAATAAAGCTGGCCGCGCTCCAACAACTTGCTCGGCTCGATCTTGAGCGCCGGCAGCTGAACACCCAGCACTTCATAATGCCTCGTCCATTCTTCCGAACCAATAGGGCAGCCAGCCGCAGCCGGATTCCAAGAAAACAAAACGCAGCATTGGGAAAACGGTCGAGCACGCCTTCACCGATGATCACCGAGAGCGCAATCATTTGCTCGAATGGATGGCCGAAAAGATGCGAGTAAAAAAATTTATCGACGCGCTCGGTGCCGGTGGCGTCCGGAACCGTAGCGCGCCGAGAAACATGTGGACGCAAATCGGGACATTTAATTTCTCGGCTTCGGCGTAAAGAGGAAAGTAATGGGAATCGCCGAGGTGGCGGCCTTTAACGTTGGGAAACAGCGAAGCGCCGACAAAGCCCAGTTCTTTTACGCTCCGGCAAAGCTCTTCTACGCTTGCGCTGATATCCCGCTGCGCCAGCGCCGCAGTGCCTTTAATACGCGCTTTGGATTCTCCGCGCAGTATTCGGCGAGCCAAGTATTACGCGCGCCTCGCCAGGGCGGTGGCGAGGCTCGGCGTCTTCCAGCGCCGGGATCGTGCCGGCAAGTCCAGCGCCGAAGAGCACGGCGACTGCGATATTCTCGCTGTCCATGTCAACCAGCCGCAGCTTTGATCGGTCATTCCTGGACGACGCGGGTGGGGCCGGCTGTAAGGGCCGCCGACGCCGATGCCTGCCGGCGGGGCCGGGGCCACGCTTTGCCTTCGATGATGGTTCGTAGTTGACCGCTGCCGCTCGGTCTTCTTCGGGCGCCCGGCTCTTGTAGTCGTCGGGTAAGCGGTCGCGCCAATCGATGGTTGCTCTTCGAGGTGGCCGTCGGCGTCGACGGCAGAAATCGAATTCGCCATGAACACTCCTCCGCGTTCAGTCCTACGTGTCCAGCAGAGAAGGAAAAAACTTCTTCGATCTGGGCGCGTTTGCGCGTTAAGCCTTCGGCGTGCGAGTTGGCAAAAGAGCATTTCGAGCATCGGACGGTTCTTGCTCAGACCGAACGGAAAAGGGTCGTCGCCGAAAGTTTTCGCTTGAGTCTGCCGATCATTGCTCTCGAAATAGAGATAGGCGGGGCTCCCGAAGTTTGTTCTTTCGTATGCGGCCTGCTTGCTCGCGTCGAAGATTTTGTATAGCTCGCCGGCGAGCCAGGAGTTCTCTTTGCAGCAATCGTCGTTGCGCGACGATGACGTGATTGGCCGGAACCATGCCGGTCTTTTGAAGAAAGCCTCGATGACCGACCGCCCGCCGTCGGCAAACAATTTTTCAAGGCGCGGATTGCCCTCGAGTGGCGTGCCGCCGTAGCGGTCGATATTCAGTTTAAACAGCTTGGGATCATGGCGCGGCGCGAAGCCATAGGCGGCATCGATTTCGCCCCTGTCGAGCATGACATCGAAGGTTTGCAGCCGCCGTTAGCCAAGTCGGCGACACGCCGCGCGGCTTGACATCCGCGCCCAGCACGCCGCCATGGCTCAACTCTGGGTGCGGCCGATGAACCAGGAAATTTCCTGGGCTTGAATGCCGTGAAGCTCGCGCAAGAAAATTCTAAACCAAAGGGCGGCGGTCATGACATAGTCGGGCACGCCGATGCGTTTTCCCTCTGAAATCCGCCAAGCCGGCGATGCCGGCGGCGGTGTTGACGTAAAACCCCAGCCAGACAAACGCCTTGGCTGGAAAGATCGGCAGCGCTGCCCAATCCCAGCGGATCGCCTTTGGCTTGTTCGCGCGTGATGAGATACTCGGAAAGCGACATTTCAAAGACATCAAACTCATCGTTCTTGAGATTACGGAAAACAGTTCCGGCGGCGTCGTGACGACGGTATCGAGATGCAACTTCGCCGATTTGACCGTTCCGTCGATGAGCGGTTCGAAACGCGGATTCTTGGTTAGGCCGACTTTGATTTTCAGCATAATTCGATCATGCACTCCAAGCGCTTTTCTCTCTTACATACGATGAGGCGCCGGATCACGTCAAACCCTCGTTTTTTCGCTGGCATCAAGACGAGCCGCTGATTGGACTTTGCTCAGTCCTTCAGGTAATGAGAGGGCAGTTTATGAGTTTGGAGGTGCGGCCATGAAAATCTGTCACTACAATAACAATCAGGCGGGCGTTGTGGTCGGCAATAAGGTGATCAATTTCGGCGACGCGTTGATCAAAGCGGGTTTGGCGCGCACAGAGTTACACGATGCTCGAAATCATCGACGCTCTGGCGAACAACCCGGCGGCGATGCAGATCGCGCGCGATGCGGCGAACAGCGGTCGGCGGCGAGGACCTGAGTTCGGTCAAAGCTGCTCGCGCCGATCCAAAATCCCGGCATCGCTCTGGGCCTGCGGCGGCCAACTATGGCGCGCACCGAGCCGAAATGGTCGACCGCATGGGCAGCGCGAACAAGCAGATCATCAACAAAGATGATTTGATGGCGGAGTTTTTCTTGAAGACGACCTCGTCGATCATCGGCCCCGGCGACACGATTATCCTGCCGAAAATTTCCAAGCTGGTGGATTTCGAGTGCGAGCTTTGCGCCGTGATCGGCAAGACGCGCGCGCAAAGTCACCGAAGCGCAGTCGCTCGATTATGTTTTCGGTTACACGATCTGCTGGGATATCAGCCAGCGCGATCCCTGGGGCAAGGGCATGCACAACACGCGCAACATTCGCAAGGGCTTCGATACCTTCAGCGCGCTTGGGTCCGTGGATCGTGACGCGCGACGAAATCGACGAGCCGCAGAATCTTTCGATCAAAGTCTTGCAGAACGGCAAAGAGGCGATGACCGCGCACACGAGCGACATGATCTGCGGCCTGCGCGAGCATATCCGCTTTCTCGCGAGCTGCCTGACGCTTCGTCCGGGCGATCTGATCACCACCGGCACGCCGGCCGGAGTGAGTAAGCTCCGCGACGGCGACCGTTTGCACGGCACCATCGAAAAGATCGGCAGCATGGAGCTCTTCGTCAAAGACGACGAGTAATCGGTCAAACTAAGTCGAGGAGTTTTTATGTCAGCAGCGCCCAAAGCCAATCCGCCGATTCGCACCTTGCTCGGCCCGGGTCCGAGCCCGGTCCATCCGCGCGTGCTTCGCAGCCCTCGTCGCTTCCCGTGGTCGGCCATCTCGATCCTAAGTTCTTAGAGATCATGGATCAAAGCATGGCGATGCTGCGCGAGGTCTTTCAAACCAAAAATCGGTTGGCCTTGCCGATGTCCGGCACCGGCAGCGCGGGATGGAAACCTGTTTTGTCAATCTGGTCGAGCCCGGCGACGCCGTGCTGATCGGCGTCAACGGCGTCTTCGGCACGCGCATGGTCGACGTGGCGCAGCGCTGCGGCGCGCAGGTCGATACGGTCGAAGCCGAGTGGGGTATGGCGCTCGATGCGCGAAATTCAAAGCCGCACTAGAGCAAAAAAGTATAAGACTCGTTGCCGTCGTGTCACGCGGAGACTTCGACCGGCGTGCTGCAGCCGCTCGACGATATCGCCAAGCTGGTACGTGACAGCGGCGCTCTGCTGTTAGTCGACGCCGTGACGTCGCTGGGCGGCGCGCCGGTGCGAGTCGATGAGTTGGGGATCGATGCCTGCTACAGCGGCACGCAGAAATGTCTTGGTCTGTCCGCCGGGCTTGTCGCCGGTGACGTTTAGCGAGCGGGCGATCGAAGTCGATGCGCAAGCGCAAAACCAAAGTCCAGAGCTGGTATCTCGATCTCGTCGATGATCGAGAAGTATTGGGGCAGCGAGCGCGTCTATCATCACACCGCGCCGATCTCGATGAACTACGCGTTGCACGAGGCGTTGCGCATCGTGCTCGAAGAAGGCTTGGACGAAAGCCTGGCAGCGTCACAAGCAAGTGCACGAGACTTTTATTCGCGAGATGCACAAGCTCGAGATCGAACCCGCCGTCGCGCGAGCCGACGATCCGCGCGCCGATGATCAACGCGGTTACAAATTCCCGACGGCGCGGACGACCCCAAGATCCGCCAGCGTTTGTACGATGAGTTCGACATCGAAATCGGCGCCGGTCTCGGTCCGCTCAAAGGAAAAATCTGGCGCGTCGGTTTGATGGGGTATGGGTGCGCGGACGGAAAACATCGACATTCTCGCCAAGGCGCTGAAGCAGTTGATCTAGCAGCCCGATTCCGTATCTTATTCGATATGTCACCAGGCGACCGGCTGTCGCCACTACAATTGATCGGTCGCGATCACCGATACAGGTGCGCGACCCACTCGCCATAGCCATTAAACGGTAAAGCCGCGGCGGCGCGCGCCCGTGTCGATCAATTTTTCGGTCGCCTGGGACCAGCGCGCCGGTGCGGGATGTCGGGGCGTACATTGGCGACGAAATCATGTATTCCTCGGGCCGGTTGCTATGCCAAAGGTTCGCGGCTTGTCCGCGGTGAATTCGATTTTCACGATGGATTTGATGCTCTTAAATCCATATTTCCAGGGCACGACGAGGCGCAAGGGCGCGCCGTGTTGTTTCGGCAACGGGTGCCCGTAAATCCCCGGTCGCGAGAAGCGTCAATTCGTTCATCGCTTCCGCCATCGAAAGTCTCTTCGCTGTAGGGCCAAGGCCCCTTGGATGGATTTTGATTTGATGCGATTTCCGGTTTCATGAAGGTTACGAAGCGAACGTACTGGGCCGATGAGAGCGGCTGCACCTTATCGATGAAGTCTTTCATCGGGATGCCGGTCCACGGCACGGCCATCGCCCGCTTGACGCAGCGAAAGCGGTAAGCCGGTTCCATCGAGAGGCAGCGCGCGAACAAGCGCCGTCGATATCGAAGACGCGCGGTTTTTCGACGAGACCGGCCACGTCGATTTGCCACGGCGCGGTTTTCAAACGCGCCGCCCTTGTAAACGCCGCCTCTTTGAAGACGCTAAACTCGTAGGAGTTATTATACGAGGCCGCGTAGATCTCTTCCGTGATCGGGTCGATCGAGAACGAAACGGTCGGCGCGCAGCGCGCCGGATACAGGTCAAGCGCCGGCGGCTGTTCCTCGCGCCTACGATCGCGCATCTTGAGCCGGTCCGCAGGCCCAGTTGCGCGCGACCGCCAAGCCAAATCCTAAAAGACCGGCCGCTTTGGCGAATTTGGCGCCGGCGACGGAAGATGGCTTCCAGGCATGCGCGCGCCGCTCTGGGATGCGCCAGGGGCGTTGGAAAATGATATTTGCCGAGTCGTCGGTCTCGAACCGCTTCCACGTTGAGTCGGGTCATTCTACCGACCTCGTGAAACGTCCTCAACCGCCAACTGAGTGAGGATGCCGCAACTGCGATGGTTGATCCAGGCGCGCCATCGGCCGCGACGAGTGCGCCTTGGAAAGGCCGACGGCAGCTACTTTCCTTGTGCGCGACTTCGTCGGGCGTGATGAACTCTTTACGAATGAATCCGCTGGGACCGTTGTCCGTCGAACGCACTTCCAGCCATTCCCGTGTTTCGCAACACGGTCACTTTTGTGCCGATGGTAAAAGTAGTCAAGAGGCGGCGGAAAAATTCGGTTCCGTGCGCAGCGAAGTCGCGTATTTAATCTGGAAGAACTTTCCCGTCCAGTTTCACGGCCGGTTCGGTTTTCACCGCAGCGAGGGTCGGTGATTTGATCGCGCCGTTGGACGATCGAGGCGCCTCCCGGCGAGTTTTGCCGATTAGATTCGGCGCGGCATTGGCGGCGACCTTATCGAGCAAGATTGCCACCGCTTCCCACTGAACTAAAGTCGTAATATCCATTCCTTCGTGGACGAGAAGAGCAGCGAACAAGTGACGATCAGAGTTTTCCGAAACAATCTCGGCAAACGATCCACTTCGCCGTTTCTGCGATGACGGCCTTTGGACTCGCCGTCATTGAGACGTCCGGTTACTCTCTTATATTGGCTGACTTCGCCCGGCCGGACTGATGTTAAATTGCAGTAACAGGCTGCCGACCAGCGCTGGAGTTTTAGCACTTTCGACTCCGATAGATTTCGCGTATACCCTGCAATTGGTTTTCAATACGCGCGGCTACCTTGCTCGCATCGACGGCGCTATTCTTGGCGCTTTTAACGCTGAAGCTTAGATCTTGGGCGAAAAAGACCATATTGCCCAACGCGAGATTCATGGCGCGCACGGGCCTTGTGGATCCGCGGCGCGACCGGGGTCGCCCCCGCCGATGCTTCCTTCTTGGGCGATTCGGTGCCGATGCCAAAGCCGAAATAGACAACTCAAGCCCGATTACACAACTGAACATGCCGACCAGACTCTTCGCGCCCAGTGGCCAGTCACGACTCGCATTTTTGGTATTTAACAATTGATGTTCCTCATGAAGAAATCAAGAAATCGAACGCGCATTTCTAAAGCAGGAGTTTTGTTCCTGTGATCGCTGGGTTTTCGCCAAATACAAGGGCAATTTGTAATCGTCGCATTCGATCGACGTGAGTGAACTAAAGGAGTCAGGGAATCTTTCCGGTCCGATCATCCGGCGAGAAGTGTGCACGAATGTATCAGCGTCTTTGTGCGTCTTACCAATGGCAGCCGCGCGAGGTGAACGGTTTTCGCAAATCCCAGTTGCGCGTTTTTGGGCGCTCTTTCCCCTTGAACAGGGTTCAGTCGCGGACTAATATAACGCCGCGTTTTAACAGAAACACTCGATGAGGAGGTTTCATGATCGGGTTTGTATCGTCGCTCATTCTCCTGCTGCTCTCGAGCGCCGTCGCGCTGGCGCAAACGCCTTACTATCAAGGTAAGACGATTACGTTTATCGTCGGGTCCGGGCGCCGGAACGGCGTACGATGCATGTATTCGAGGACTGCTCGCCAATCATATCGGCGGTAAGACATTGCGGGTAATCCAGCCGTGGTCATGCAGAATATGCCGGCCGCGGGCGGCATCGTCGCGGCAAATTTTGTTTACGGGTGGCGAAGCCTGATGGCTTGACCCTTGCCTCGATCAACCCGGCGCACTATTTCAATCAGCTCCAGGGCAACAAGAAATCAAATTCGACTGGCCTAAATTTAGCTGGCTGGCGAGCTCCGACAAATCCGAACACATGCTTTACATGCGTGCCGACGCGCCGTTCACAGTCGATGCAAGATGTCCGCAAGGCGACCGAGGCGCCCAAGTGCGGCGCCACTGGGACGGGAACCGAGCGGGCATTGCATGCCGCGCATGCTTGAAGAAGCCCTTGGCACCAAGTTCACGATTGTAACCGGCTACGCCGGCGGCAATGAAATCGATCTGGCCACGGAGCGCAATGAAATCGTGTTGCCGCACGTTTACGACGGCAGCGTACTTCGCCCGCGAGCCGTACCATAGTTGGCGCAAGAAGAACTTCGTCCGGGTGCTGATGCAAACGGGGCACAAGCGCGACCCGCGCTTGCCGGACACACCGTTGCTCAGCGATCCTCATGGACGAATTCAAGACCGCCGATCTCGGACGCCGCGTGGTCACGGTCATGCTCTCGGTTCGGGTGAGCTTGGGCGACCGATCGTCACCCATCCGGCGACGCCGCCGGATCGCACGAAAATTTTGCGCGAAGCGTTCATGAAGAGCATGGCCGATCCAGCGCTGTTGGCCGATGCGGCCAAGAGTAATCTGGAGATTACCGCGGTCAGCGGTGAAGAATTGGCCAAGATCGCCAAAGACGTTATCGACCAGCCGCCGGAAGTCGTCGAGCGTATCAAAAAGATTTTGGCGCAGTAGCCGTAGGGGCGCAGCATGCTGCGCCTCGCCTAGCTGTGGTTTCGCGCCGGTCGGCGGTTGAATTCGTTTGCTGTTAGTACGTACGCTTATTGCTACCTGCCAAAATTAATCCCGTTCGGAGGAATCCATGAGATCAATTCGATCTTTTCTTTGTGTCTGCGTTGTCGCCCTATTGTTTTTTAATTGCGATCTTTCCGCTCAGACGATGGCGAAGCCGGCGGTCGTGATCCAGACCGGTTCCATGGTCGCGTTCGATTACACGTTGACCGATGAAAGCGGCACCGTGATCGACTCGAGCAAAGGAAAGAGCCGATGCATTATGTGCACGGCAAAGGACAAATTATTCCGGGATTGGAAAAAGAACTTGAGGGTCTGCCCGTGGGCGGCGAAAAGAAGGTAACGGTCAAACCCGAAGACGGCTATGGACCAATCAATCCCCAAGCGTTCCAGGAAATTCCCAAGGACAAACTCCCGCCCGAAGCGCTTAAAGTCGGCACTGTGTTGACCGCCACGGGCCGCAGGGCCAAAAGTGTCCCGTGCGAGTGCATGAGGTCAAAGAAAATACCGTCATCATGGATTTCAACCATCCGCTCGCTGGCAAAACTTTGTTGTTCGCTGTCAAGATCACGGAGATCAAAGCGGCGGACACAGATAAATAGTCGTCGACCTGCCCAATAGTTTTTATGTCGTCTCATTTCACCTGCGGCGACGACGCTCAATTGGAATTGCCCTCCGCTGGAGCGGCGACTTTCGTCGGCCGAGAGTTCTTATTTCAACTCTGAGATTAAAATTATTTCGGCCGAACGGCGCCTTGACCTCACAGTGCGTTCGTTATTAGATTGCGCTCGTGCGGACAGCGAAGAATTCCAACCTGATTGAGACAATATCTTTGACGCTCCTGCTTAAGCGCTCCGAAATTTCCGATTTGCTCGATCTGCGACAGGCGATGGCTGTGCTTGAGCAAACATTGCGCGAGCAATCGGCCGGTCAAAGTGAAACAGGTGGCGCCGCTGCGCTTCATGAATCGCGGCATGCGCATGGTCGTCGGCGGCCTCGAAGCGCAAGAATAAAATGGCTTGCGCGTCAGCGTCACCGGCGGCGAGAGCGCTGGCGCTGTTGTTCGAGATCAGCTCGGGCGATCTCGTTTGCGTTGATGGGTTATCCGTTCAGTAACTTGCGCATCAGCGCGACGGTTGGATTGGCCATTGAGCGCTTCACCGATCCGCAAGGCGCAAAACGGTGGCGATGATCGGCAGTGGTCGATTGGCGCTGCCGATTCTCGAACCCGCGCGTGCGGTGCGGCCGCATCGAGCGGGTTCTGGTTTATAGCCGGAGCGCGGCAAATCGCGAAGCGTTCGCGCGCAGAGCGAGCCGAGCAAACTGCAATATGTCGGTTACCGGCCGAGCTTCGCGCACAGCAAGCGATCGAGCAGGCCGATTTCGTGCTGGTCAGCACCAATTCGCCCGCGGCGGCGTTGCATGGTGAGTGGCTGCGCCCGGGCCTTGCCGTGTTCGGCATTGGCCGGCCCAACGAGTTCGACGACGATGTTTATTTGCGCGCCGAGCTTGATCAGCGTGACCAGCAAAGCGCATGAGCTGGATTATTACGATACGCAAGCTGGATCAGCCGCTGATTCGGCTGTCGCAGAAGGGAAGCGATTGCGCTTGGGATTCGGTCGTCGAGTTTGGCGATATTATCGCGGGTAAAGATCGCGGTGCCGGATCTAGCCGCGAGTCTGATCGTATTTCGCGACTCCCAGGGCGGCTACGGCGATCTGGCGCTGGCGGCGTGGTGCTATGAAGAGGCGCAAGACGACGCGGGATTGGGACAGGAGATTAGCACGGAATGAAAGAGTCAGGGCTGGTGGCGACGAGATCGCAAGACCGATCGGTCGGATACAGACTTGTTCCTAGTGTTGCGACGCTTTGGTGAGCTTATTCTTCGCGCCATAGCGCGCTGGCCGCGCAGGCTGCGCTGGGAAGATGTCGTGCAGAGCGGCGGAGAAGGAAGGCGAAGTTACGGTTTACGCAACCAACTCCGTCGGCGATCTGCAAGTGATCTGGGATGCGTTCCGCAAAAATTTCCCAAGATCAAACTGAACTCCGTCGGTATCAGCACCACCAGCGAGATCGTCACCAAAGTCATGGCCGAGCGGCGCGCGAACCAGTTCTTAGTCGACGTGGTGCTCGGCGCGCCGGGCGCGACTTACAACAGCTTTCATCGCGGCAAGGCGCTCGATCCTATGCCGCCGGCGCTGATACTTGCCGGAAGTGACCGATCTGTCGAAGTGGTGGAAAGGCAAGCATCGCTACGTCGATCCGGAAGGGCAGTATGTCTTTGTCTATCAAAGCACGCTCTACGGACCGCCGGTGTACTCAACATACCAAGTTGGTGAATCTGGATTCGATCCGCTCGGTGTGGGATCTGCTCGATCCCAAGTGGAAAGGCAAGATGATCGCGCTGTGGCCGCGGGCCAACTACGTTTCGACGGCGCTGCTGTTCATGTACCACCACCCGCAGGTGGGGCCGAAGTTTCTCGAACGGCTCTACGGCGGCGAGATGGATCTCACTTACTTCAGCGATTTTCGCCAAGGAACCGATTGGCTGGCGGCGGGAAAATATCCAGCTTTGTATTCTATGCCGGCTGCGGCGCGCGCAGGAGCAGGGACTGCCGGTGGCGGAAGTGAGTCCCTATCATTTCAAAGAAGCGCCGGGCATCGGCTCGAATAATGGCGCGATCGGTTTGATGAATAATCAGCCGCATCCAACGCCGCGAAGGTTTTCATCAACTGGTATCTGTCGCGCGAAGGACAGATCGCATTTCGACAACGCCAACAACACGCAGCGAGGACGAAACCACGACCTCGATGCGCGAGGATCTGCCGCTAAGCGTCGTGCCGGAAGCGGCGCGGCGACGAAAGGACGTCGACTATATCGAAATCAGCCGGCACGACTGGATGGAGTGGAAGCCCGTTGGCGATCTGATTACCAACGCGCGGCAGAAGTCAGGCAAGTGACGGCGGCTAGCTGCCGTCATAGCCTGAGCAGCGCGAAGGACGATATGCTTGGAGTTTCGAACTTGCGATCGAGAATTCCCTTTTCCTTCGCCCTCTGGGAGAGGGAAAGGTGAGAACTCTTCCGAGCGGGGAGGCAACTGAGGAAAACCAATTAGCCGAGAGAAATATTGCCTTGCGCGGTACTGGCAACGATTACCTCTAGGCTGCTATTGCTCCCGCAGCCGAGGCGCAGCAACGAGCAAAGGTAGCTAGGATTGGATAGCATAGCACCCGGTTCTGGTCCCGGTCCCAGCAGTGCACGAGTTGCTCCGGCGAGAGCTTCCGTGAACCGGCTATGTTGAGGGCAAGAACATAGCTTCGTATCGATACGGAGATAGCAAGCTTGACCGGCTCCCCGCCCTGGCTGATGAGCTGGTCCGTCTCAAAGTTGACGTGCTCGTCGCGACCGCGACGCCTGCAGCCCTAGCTGCCAAGAACGCTACCAGAACGATCCCCATCGTTTTTTAGAGCGTGGCTGATCCTGTTGCGGCTGGGCTGGTTGACAGCCTGGCGCGGCCTGGGGAAACATCACGGGGTTCACCACCATTGCGGCGGTGTTGGCCGGCAAACGGCTGGAGTTACTCAAGGAAACCGTTCCCAAGCTCTCCCGCGTTGCGGTGCTGTGGAATCCACAGGACTCAGGCTCTTCACACAACAATGGAAAGAAAGCCAACTGCTCGGCACGAGAACTGGGTCTGCAGCTTTATTCCATGGAGGTAAGCAGCGCCGACAAATACGAGAACGCGTTCAAAGAGGCAACTAAGGCGCGTAGCGCCGCTCTCGCGGTAACAGCGAGCGCGTTGGCCAATTCTAACCAAAAACGGATCGCGGACCTCGCGGCAAAAAATCGGTTGCCGGCGATTTACCCTCGGGAGATTTTGTCGCCAGCGGTGGCTTGATGTCCTACGGACCTGACCAGGCCGAACCCTACAGGCGTGTGGCGTCGATGGTCGACAAGATTCTGAAAGGGCGCAAAGCCTGCCGACCTTCCCGTGGAGCAACCGACGAAGTTTGAGTTGCATGATCAATCTCAAGACTGCGAAGCAGATCGGCCTGACGATTCCGCCGAACGTGCTGGTGCGGGCGGAGAAGAGTGATCAAATAGGCAGAAGGCACGAGGCGGAAGGCGTGAGAAAAATAATTTTGGATTCCTTTTTGGCAATCTGATTGGAAATCACATGACCCCGAATGGAAACCGACGATCGATCGGATCGACCACGGTGTGTTGCCGAGCAAGCGATCTCGGCCGGGCGCATCGTTTCTACTCGACGTTTATGGGCGGCGAGTTGGATCATCTCACCAATTTGACGATCCGCGGCCTCAATCGCGAGGTGCCGCAGATTTTGTTCTTACACGCTGGCCAATCACAAGGGTTGGGGCTCGCGCTGCAGGATTTTCCGATCGCGTCCACTCCGGCGCGACCGTTGGACGGCGTGGTTGCTACGGTTTCGAAGTGGCGGCGGACAATCTGGCCGATGTGGTTCGCGCCGCCGAAGAGCGCAAGCTCAAAATTCACGGGCCGATGAGTTACGCTGAACCTTCGCCGATCAAAGAATCGCTTTTTGTCCTCGATCCCGACGGCAACACGTTGGAACTTCCGTGCGCCGCGATCCGGTGAGCGACAAACCGCAGGGTCAAGATCGTGCCGCTGCGCACAGAATCAGCCACTGTGCGCGTCGAGAGTGACTGACTTGGAGCAGGGCAAAATCTTGGTATCGCGACACCTTCGGACTCACGGAGGAGAAACAAGTTCCGGGCGATGAGCAGGTGACGCTCACCGTTGCCGAACACCGGCCAGTTGTTAATTCTGCATCGGGTCGATCAAGTCGCCGAGCGCAGCACACGCGCGGTCAAAGGGCCGCATATCGATTTTCGTATCGCGCCGGAGCTTTATCCGCCCGATCCTGGAAAAGTTTAACCGCAAAGAATATTACTGGGGACCGGATCCGACAAAGATCCCGTGGCACGAGCAAGGCGGACATACAGTGTACGGTTACGATCCGTTCGGCAATCGGATTCAGATCGGCCACCGCTTCGGACATCAGGCATCGCACTGAATGGGCCGCATTAATTTGAAAATTCCGATCACGGTGTCATTCCTGAGGCGAAGCCGAAGGAATCTATGCTGGAGACTCTCGTCACCGCTCAGGTGACACAGCTGGGAGATCCTAGAGCCTCGATTGCATTCCTCGGCGGTAACATCGTTCAAGATGAGGTGTTAAAAATGAATATTCCTCAACTATCCATCCAAGAGCGCGACCGACGTTATCAAATTCGTGCGCGCTGAGAATGGCCAAGCGCGGCATCGATTGTCTTGCTGCTGCCGGCGAACACCGGACGATGGGAGCAGCTGCAAGGCGACTCGCGCTATCTGACGTCGATCGGCGGTTTCGCCACGGAAGTGTTCACCGTGTTTCCCTCGTGAAGGCGACGTTACGTGCGTATGTTTTCAACCGCGCCGGCTGGTGGAAACAAGCGCAGAAGTGGGTCGCGGATGTGCGCGACGGGCGGAATCGCTGGGGGTCAGAACGCCATCGAGCGCATCAACGAGCTTGAAATTGGAAAAAGGCACCATCGGCATTTCCGGACTCGCCGGGTTTGTTTCGCGCGCCGGAGGGAATTATTCCTTATTCCTCGGTGAAAGCGATTCAAGATACGCTTTCCGCAAGCGAAGATCGTCAACGCCACCGAGATGATGCAGGAGATCCGCGCCGTCAAGAGCGCCGAGGAAGTGTCGTTGCTCGGAACGCTCCGCGGCGATCATCGAGAAGAGCCATCGAAGCGATGAAGCAGAACCGCCAATCCCGGCGTGAGCGAAAGAAGCTCTACGGCGCCATGGTGCACGCCATGCTGTCCAACGGCGGCGAGCTGCCGACGCTGTTTTTCTTGAGCGGCGGGCCCAGATCTGTACAACAGCTCGTTTGTGCCCAACCGATTATCGGCTGCAGAGACGGCGACCAGTCTGATCGGCGAGATCGAAGCGAAATACGGCGGCTATGCCGCGCAGGCGGTGAGCCCGGCCGTGCTCGGCGCGCCCGATGCCGAGCTATCAAGCGATGGTCGATGATCTCGCGCGCCTGTTTCGACAGCGATCCTGCACAACATGAAGCCCGGCGTGACTTTCGGCGCGCTGTTCGACATCTACACGCGACACGGTCGAAGTGTCGGCAACGGGCCAATATTCTTGGAACCATCCGATGATGCACGCGCGCGGGCTCGGCGACGACGGACCGGCGCTGATGGGCGACAAAGACCTGGAGCGTTTCTCCAAGATCGAGCTGCAAACCGGCATGACGTTTCATTCTCGAAGCCGCAGGTTCGCCCGAAACGAGGGCAAGGGCCGCGCCAGCATTGGCGACACGGTGACGGTTACTGAAAACGGCGCGCGGCGTCTCGGTAAACGCGAGCTATGAAGTTGATCGTGAAGAACGTTTGATCGCAAAACCAGTCGAAAAGGCTGTTCACCACGAAGGCACACGAAGGACACGAAGGGCAAGATTTAGTGCGGTTTAAAGCCGCTTCATGCGCTTCGCGACCGTCGTGGTTGGATCGAATCCCGGCGATGGCTCAGTTTCGTCGTGATTTTTGTAGGGGCGACCCCTGTGGTCGTGCCGACCGAGGGCACGCACAGGGGCGTGCCCCTACATTTTTGTGTGGTTGACAGCAAACTGAACGACTACCGAATTCTCGCCCTAGCGTATCGATTCTTTGGTGATAGATTAGTTGCACGTTTGGGAACGTCAATATGGCTGAACTTTATCCCTATCCGCGTTTTTCCATCGCCGAGCGCGACCGGCGCTGGCAGGCTGTGCGCGAGTTGATGCGGCGAGCAAAATCTCGACGTGATCGTCACGCCGCAAAACAGCGGCCATTCGGCCGGACTATCAGGCCAACACCCGCTATCTGACCCATTGCGGCGGCGGCGAGCCGGATCTCGCGGCGGTGTTTCCGCTCGACGGCGACGGTGACGGCGATTGCCACTTCGGCGGCGCCGCGCTGGCCGACGGTGCAGGATTGGGTCACCGACGTGCGCGAAGCGCGGCGCAACTACGGGCGAGGCGATCGTCGAGCGATTGAACGAACTGAACGCTCGAACGCGGCCGCATCGGCATTACCGGCCTCGGCGAAGTCGAAGGCACGCGCACGCCGGAAGGAACGATTTTCTACGGCACCTGGAAGCAGATCCGCGAAGCTTTTCCGCATGCACCGAGTTGGTCGATGCCACGGCGATTCTCGACGAAGTGCGCTACGTGAAAAGCCAGGAGGAGATCGATGCGCTCTGACCAAATCGATGGAGATCAACGAGCTGGCGATCCAAGCCGAGATCGAAGCTGCCAAGGTCGGCGTCAAAGATTGGGAAGTGTGGGCCGCGGTGCACTACGCGATGACGCGCAACGGCTCCGAGCTGCCGATCCATTGTTTCTGGGTTTCCGGCAAGAATCCCAAGCGCACGCTGACCCGGCCGAGCATGCGCTTGCTCGAGCGCGGCGATGCGATTATCAATGAGATCGGAAGCCTCCTGGATCGGTTATCGCGCTCAAGCGGTGCATCCGGTATTTGTCGAAGTGATCGATCCGGTTCAAGCCGAGCTGATCAAAGTGCAGCGCAGAAATTTTCAATCGAGTGATCGAGAGTTTGAAGCCCGGTGTCACGGTCGGCGAATTGGCCGAGCTGACCAGAGCAGGCCGAAGGTCGCACGACGAGCGCTGCCAGGCCGGCGGCAGGCGCGCGGCGAAGCTGAACATGCACGGCCGCGGCCAGGGCGACGACGGGCCGATCATCACGCCGCACGCCAAGAGCGGCGCGGCAGTTGGCGGTGGCGATGCGCGAGAATATGGTTTTTATCTGCAAGCCATCGGCGATCTCCGCGGATGGCGAACATATTTGCCAATGGGGCGATACGCGTCGTCGTGACGCAAAGCGTGGCGGTCGACGACTGGGCAAGCGCGCGCATGAGCTGGCGGTGAAGCGGCCGGAATATCAAGCCGTTCAACAGGTTTCAATCGTGCAAGACGTTCAAACCGTTTTCGGAGAGAGAGATGCCCTAATTCTTAGCCGTGATGAACTGAAGCCGCTGCTCGATCTCGACAAGGCGATCGCGCTGATCGAAGACGCGCACCGGCAGCAGGCCGAACGGCCAGATCGTGCCGCATGCGCCGTATCATGTTCCACTCGGCGGACCAGAGTGGACTGCGCATTGTATCCGGCGCGCGTGCTCGAAGCAGCGGCGTGTCGGTGTTCGCACTGGGGCCCAACAGCGGTTTGGGCGGCGGTGATAAGATGTATGCTTTGCTGTTCGACGCCGACACGGGTGAGTTGCTGTCGTTCATGGGGTTTCCATTCGGCACAGCTGCAGAACCGCGGCGGTGGTGGCGATCGCGGCAAAACACTATGGCGCGGCGAAGATTCGCAGCGACTGGGATTGTTCGGCGTGGGCGAAACGCCTTCGGCATTCTCAAGGCGCTGCTGTCGGTGCGGCCGATTAAGGAAATGTTACGTTTCGAGCCGCGATCCTGCAGCGGCGGCAAAAGTTCTGCGAGGAAGGCGAAAAGCTGCTCGGTATCAGCGTGCGCGGCGTGGATAATCCCGAACAAGCCGTGCGCGGCATGGATGTAGATTGCTCACGGCGACGAATTCGCTCACGCCGATCTTTCCGGAAGACTGGGTCGAGCCGGAACGCACGTGAGCAGCATGGGCAAGCCCACTGAGATCGAGTCGCGGACTTGCACTCGAAAGCGAATCGCATTGTGGTCGGCAGCCAAGAGCAGGAACGCAATTATGGCGATCAGTTCGGCGGCATTGCCGCTGGTCGAATTGACGGCTGAAGGAAAACTTTCTTGGAGCCGCATTTCGGAGCTGGGTGAATTGGTTACGGGATCAGGCGCGCGGGCCGCGACGAGCCGCGATGAGATCAACATTTTCCGTGAATCCCAGGGCGGCTACGGCGACATGGCTTTTGCGGCGTGGCTGTATGAAGAAGCGGTAAAGCGCGGCCTCGGAAAGAAAATGGACCTCTAGTCAGAATGCCGGTTCAAATCGTTCAAGCAGTTTAAATCGTTTTCCGGATGTTCAAACGGTTCAGAGGTTCAAGGTTCAAAGTCGGAGTCGGCGATGATTATGCAGAAAGACTCGTGCCGGTATTTTGTCTGGTCGTCGGATTGATGATTGATACCTGCGGGTGTGCGGTGCTCAGACCTTGGCTCAGCTTGTCGACGGCGCGAAAAAGAAGGCGCAGATTATTCTCAGTTGGGGCACCGGCACCGATGGGCGGGATCGAGGGCGTGCAGACGATGGAAAGGCGTTTAACAAAGCCTACGGGCTAAACCTGCCATCTCAAGTTCAGCCCCGGGACCGTCGATGCCGCAGTTAGCGAGCCGGATTATTCAAGAAGGAAAAGCCGGTCAGCCGGCCAGCAGCGATTTATTTATCGGTTCGGAAAATCACGTGGCGCGGATGAATTTAAAAAGCTCGAGTGGACGAAGATGTTTTCCGCATATCACGCGACCGATGGTCGACTGGGATGGCAAGGTGATGATCGTCGTTTCGCGCACGCCCGGTTTGACTTACAACACCACGATGGTTCGCGCCGATGAAGTGCCTCAGAGAGTCGAAGATTTGCTCAATCCGAAATGGAAAGGAAAAATCGCCTCGACGCCGTACGCCGCTTCATTCGATCGCTTGGCGCTGATCTGGGGTGAGGAGAAGAGCACGGCGTTTTTGCAAAAATTTGCCAAGCAGGTAGCCGGCCTGATTCGCTGCGGCGAGGAAGAGCGGGTTCTCAACGGCGAATTTGCCATGATGGCATTCAATTGCGATCTTGGCGGACGCCAACGACATGCGCGAGAAAGGCGCGCCGGTCAATGGCAGGATTTTCAAAGACGCGGGGATCTGTCGTATTGGTACCTCGCGGTGCCGAAGCAACTCCGCTCATCCCAATGCGGCGTCTCTTCTGGCGGCGTTTATGTTGACCAAAGAAGGACAGGATATTCTTTGGAAGACGGAGAAGACCAGCTCGCACTTGGTCGAGGAACCAACATGTTCAAGTTCGTCAAAGATCAGGAGCGCCAAGGCGTCAAGTTCTATGCGAATCCGTCTCCGACGTCGTAAAAAATCACGAGAATCAAAGTCGCGTTCGGCAAAAATTCCAAGACATTTTGGCAGGCAAATAATCGTGAAGGGTCGCTGGCTAGTCGTTGGGATTTCCGCGGCGGCCTTAGTCCGGTCCTTGCGCTCCTGCTGCTCGTTTTGTGGATGGGCTTTTGGCAAAACGGGCCAGGCAGAGCCGATCGTTTACACGTTAAATCACTACCGCAAGATTTTCACCGATCCGTTTACGTACAAAACTTTTCTGAACACGGTCGGTTTTGCCGGGACGGCCATGCTCGTCTCGCTCCTTTTCGCTGTGCCCACGGCCTGGCTGGTCGAACGCACGGATCTGCCGGGAAAGAATTTTATCTTGATGCTCGTGACCCTCGGCGCTCTGCTGCCGACGTTTTTCACCGCGATGGGTTGGGTGTTTTCTGTTGCATCCGCGCATCGGTATTGATGAATCGTTTCTTCGTCGATCTTTTCGGACTGCAGCAAGCGCCGTTCAATATCGCATCGATTATCGGCATGGGTTGGGTCGAAGGTCTGGGTTTATCCTCCATCGCTTTCATCATGGTCGTCGCCACTTACCGCACGATGGATCCGTCGCTGGAAGAAGCCGCGCGGGTACATGGGTTGGGAATTTTTCGCACGCTCAGATACGTAACATTGCCGCTCACGTTTCCGGGCGTCATCGCGGCGTCGATTTATGTGTTCACCATCGCCTTGTCGGCTTTCGAAGTGCCGGCGATCATCGGCATGTCGAACAAAATTTTCACCTTCGCGACGTTTATTTTTTACAAAATTCAGCCGTTGGAGGAGCTGCCCAGCTACGGCGTCGCGGGCGCGGTGAGCACCGTGTTGATTCTGTTGGCGCTTTTGCTGAGCTGGAGTTATTTCGGTGTCCTGCGCTTTTCTCATCGCTACGCGGTATGTCACCGGCAAGGCTTATCGGCCGCGCTCGATCGAGCTGGGGCCGCGTAGGCTGGATGCTTCGCTTGGTTGTTTCTCGGTTTCTATTTCGTCGTCGCCAAATTATTGCCTTTCCTTCTGCTGATTTGGGCCGCGCTGTTGCGCTACTTCCAGCCGCCGTCATGGGCGGCGCTCAGTCAGGTATCGCTCAATAATTTTTACGGCCTGCCGTGGAAGCTGCATGTTGCAGGGAGGCGGGTAATACTCTCATCCTCATGCTTACCGTGCCGACGCTCACGTTGTTGATTTGCCTGGCGATCTCGTGGACCGTGCTGCGCTCCGGTCTGCGCGGGCGGCTGCTTTTCGACGCGGTGGCTTTTTTGCCCCATGCACGTGCCTCATCTTATTCTGGCGATCGCCGCTATGTTCGCGACTTTGTTCCTTTTGCACAATGTTGTTTTCGCTCTATGGCAGCCTGACTATTCTTATTTTCGTCTATACGGTAAGCCGCATCAGCTTCGCCACGCGCATTATCAACAATTCGCTCGCGCAGATTCATCCGGAGCTCGAAGAAGCGGCGTTTGTCGGCGGCTCTCAAGCTCTTGCAGGTGATGCGCAAGATTCTCGTGCCGCTGCTGGAAGCCGGCCCTGGTTTATGCTTGGATCTGGATGGCGCTGCTTTGCTATCGCGAATTGACCATGGCGTCGGTCTTGGTCACGAGCCAGAACAACGTCACCTTGCCAATGATCGTGTGGGGTTTGTGGCTCGGCGGCAGTCTTAACCAAGCTCGCAGCCGCCAACCTCGTCGTGCTCGCGTTCATGCTGCCGGCGGTCTTGCTTTATTTCATCTTCGGCCGGCGCAGTCGGGTCACGGAGGTCGCGTGATTTCGATCTCCGGCTAGAGCAAAAAATTTCGCACCGGCGATCATGCGGTGGCGGCGCTGCAAGCGATCGATCTGGAAGTCGGCCGCGGCGAGTTTTTCGTTCTGCTCGGGCCGAGCGGGTCGGGAAAGACGACACTGCTGCGCAGCGTCGCCGGCCTCGAAAAGCCTGACGAAGGAGAAATCTCGCTCAACGGCAAGACGGTTTTCTCGTAGCCGGCGCGTTTGCGCCGCGCCTGAGGAACGCGAGATCGGCATGGTATTTCAGTCCTACGCGATTTGGCCGCATTTAACCGTGGCGGAGAACATCGGGCTGGTGCTCACTCACGGCCGTTCGCGAATGTCGAAGAAAAGCGCCGTGGAGCGGATCCGCCGCAGCCTCGAGCTGGTTCAATTGGAAAACTTCGAGGACCGACCCGCGCGCCTGTTGAGCGGCGGCCAGCAGCAAAGGGTCGCGCTGGCCGCGCGTTGGCGGTCAATCCCGCGCTATTGTTGATGGACGAGCCGTTGAGCAATCTGGACGCGCGGCTCAGAGGAGAAGTGCGCGCGAACATCAGAAACTGGCTACGCAGCTCGGCATTACCGTTCTCTATGTCACCCACGATCAGGTCGAGGCGATGGTGCTCGCCGATCGGATCGCTGTGATGGCTCATGGCGAGATTCTGCAAATCGGCAACCCTTTCGAGCTCTATCGCAGCCCGGCCAACGCGCTGGTGGCGGAGTTCTTCGGTTCGATCAATTGGCTACGTGGGAAAATGTTGGATGCCAACCATGTCGAAACGGAATGCGGAGTCCTCTGCGTGGCCGACTCGCGCCGCTGCGATGGCGCGGTGATCGTCGGTATCCGGCCGGAGGACGTGCGCTTGGAGCGATCTTCCAATGACGATGAAAATCGGATAGAGGGAAAAGTGATGAGCTCGACATTCCTGGGTGATCAGGTGGTCGCCGAAGTGAAGATCGGGGAAAAGACTTTGATCGCCAAGGCGCCGCCCGACGATCGGGAGCCGAGCAAAACTGTTTCGGTGCATTTGCCCAAAGGAAGGCTCGTGGTTTTACCGAGCCCGCAGCGCAGTAAATTCGATGAATCCACGGATCGATTAAAGATAAGAAAGGAGAATTTCTTATGGGTGCAAACTTGAAAGCCAATGGCGATGTTCATCATCTGGATCACTTTGTGATCGCGGTGATGGATCCGGACTCGGGCGGAAAAATTCTACAGCGAGGTCTTGGGAGCGTACACCTTGAAGACTCAAAACGCGCCCAACATGACGGCATCTTCATGAAGCTGGGCGAAATCACGTCGGACTTTTTCTCAGGGAAAAGCGACGCTGCCCTAAGCGCGACAACGTCAACTCTTACCCGCGTCATTCGTTTCAGAGTGCCGGAGGGCCAATATGACGCGATGGCCGATAAGATTCGACGCGAATGCTCATTCTGCGCGATATCGAGCGCGAACCAGGCTTGGGTTGTTTTTGGAAGCAAGGGCTGGTCTTTCAGGACTCGGAGGGCAACTTCATCGAGATCACCAAAGCGAGTGGCCTCAGCAAAACCCGGCTGGATCATCTGCACTTCGACACGACGGACTTGGATGCGAGCGTAGATTTCTACAAAAAATTTATAAATTGCACCGGTGAAAGAGAAGCAGGATGGATTCGTCGCCGTGACCGTGCCCTTCGGGGCAATGCGTGGTGCTGAATCAGGTGAGTGAGCTTAGCGAGGTGACCCAAACTACTCACCGCGGGCGCCATTTTGCTTTCAACGTCACCGATGACAATTTCCGCGCGATCGTGGACAAGCTCCATGCGGCCGGCATCGAGGAGCGCGACGACCACGGCGAGCGCGAAGGTCGCCGCCCGGAGCAATTAGGCACGTACTTTAGAGAGCCGAGCGGTTTTCGCCTGCAGATCACCAACGAAAACTCGGCGGAGTTCGCCCGCCACGCGAACGACTAGGGAGTGATGAACTGAGCATCTTAATGTTTTGTTCCCCTTGATATCGCTATTTGGCGGCGTGGCGTCAAGTGAAAGAATCGCTCTCCGAAGTCGCAGGATGACCTAGTCCATCCTGGCGCATCTGGGTATCGGCGAGAGTCAGAGAATGGAGAATCTTGCCGCAAAAAATACTATCCCATCTAGAGCGTCTCCATCTATCCGGGAGATCGATATTCTCTGGATCACGGCCGGTCTCGGGTGTGACGGAGATACCATCGCCATCACGGCGGCAACGCAACCAAGTCTTGAAGATATTTTGCTCGGAGCTCTGCCCGGTATTCCCAAAGTCAATTTTCATAATCCCTTTCTCTCCTATGAAAACGGAGATGATTTCTTGCAACCGTTTCACCGCGCCGCCGAAGGCAATCTCGCGCCTTTCATTCTCGTCGTTGAGGGATCAATCCCCAACGAAAAGAACAAGGACGAGGGTTATTGGGCGGCGCTAGGAACCGACAAAGTTACTGGGCAACCTCTCACGACTTGTGAGTGGATTAATCGGCTCGCGCCCAATGCCTGGGCGGTGATTGCGGCGGGGACATGCGCTACCTATGGCGGTATCCATGCGATGGAAGGGAATCCGACGGGTGCCATGGGGCTGGCTGATTACTTGGGTTGGCAATGGAAATCCGCGGCTGACATTCCGATCGTTTGTGTGCCTGGCTGTCCGGTTCTTCCGGACAATTTTTATGGAAACTTTGCTCTACCTCTTATATCAAGCAGCCGGCAGCGCGCCGATGATTCCTCTCGACGACGCGTTACGACCCACATGGCTATTTGGCCAAACGGTTCACGAAGGATGCAATCGCGGCGGTTATTATGAACAGGGGAGTTCGCCGGTGAACACGGTTCGAAGCAGTGCATCGTAAAGCTCGGCTGTTGGGGACCGGTCGTGCAGTGCAACGTCGGAAAACGCGGTTGGGTAAATGGCGTGGGCGGCTGCCCGAGCGTGGGCGGCATTTGTATCGGCTGCACGATGCCGGGATTTCCGGACAAGTTCATGCCGTTCATGGATCAACCTCCGGGCTCGATTCTCTCGACCACCGCCGTAATGACCTACGGGAAAACCATTCGCGCGCTGCGCAGCTTCACGCAAGCTTCACTCAACAAAAGAGCCCGACCGGCGCGGCAAAGCAACACCTTGAACGGGCGAGCTGCCGCCGGCGAAATAATAAACGGTAACGAAGGCAAAGTTACGTGATCGAAGCCGGCGACGAAAAGTCAATCAGTCTGAGTGACGCGGAAAGGGTTATCCAGGAACTGGCTAGCGTTTTTCGAGGCCAATGGCAGAGTCATCCACACGGCGGCAGTGAGCCGGACAATGGCGACCATCGGCGACTGCCGGACGTCGAGGCGCGGTATAGGACGCTCGTCGAGCAGGTGCCGGCGGTCGTGTTCATGATTTTTCTCGATCGAGGCATCAGCGAAGCTTACGTTAGCCCGCACATCGAAGCCGCCTTGGGGTTCTCCCAGGCCGAGTGGCTCGATGATCCCATCCGCTGGTATCGCCAAATCCATCCCGGTGACAAAGAGCGGTGGAATATCGAAACCGCGCAGATGGTCTTGTCGGGCGAGCCGCTGCGCTCTATCTATCGGATCCTAGCCCGCGACGGCCACACGGTCTGGTTTCATTGCGAAGTGAAGATGGTGCGCGCCGAAGACGGCCATCCCTGGTTCGTTCACGGCATAGCTTTCGATATCACCGAGCTCAAAAAGGCCGAAGAGGAGCTGCAAAATAGTCGCGCCGACTTGGAAAAGCGAGTTGAGGAGCGGACCAAGGAACTCGCTTTGACCAATAAGATGCTGCAGTTGGAGATTGGCGAGCGCAAGCGCGTGCAGGAAGATCTACTGGGGGCGCGACACGAGTTGGAAATACGCGTGCAAGCGCGAACCGTCGAACTGGGCATCGCCAACGATATCCTGAAAAGTGAAATGATTGAGCGCAAGCGTTTGGGAGAAATCCATTCTCGAGATCAGCGAGCGGGAAAAAGACGCATTGCGCAGGATTTGCACGACGGATTGGGACAGCACCTCACCGGCGTTGCTTTCCTGAGCAAGGTTTTGGCGGACAAGCTTACAGAGAAGTTGTCCGCAGAGGCCAACGACGCGGCTAAGATTGCTCGGCTCGTCAATGAAGCGATCAACCAGACCCGCGAACTCGCGCGCGGACTTCTCCCGGTGCCGTCGGGATCCCAAGGGTTTGTCTCCGCGCTTCGACACCTGGCATCCGACGTTGAAGAATTGTTCAACGTTTCGTGTCTTTTTCGCGATGAAGATGCCATCCCGATTCGCGACATCGATTTAGCCACGCACCTGTATCGAATCGCTCAAGAGGCGGTGACGAATGCCGTCAAGCACGGTCACTCCCGACAGGTCGTTATTGATCTGAGTCACCGGGGCGGTACTGTCGCCCTAAGCATCTATGACGACGGAGTGGGTTTTCCGGATGTGCCTGACCACAAAGAAGGTATGGGGCTACGCATTATGAATTACCGCGCCAACATGATAGGCGCATCGCTAAAGATTCAGAAGAATCCGAACGGCGGAACGATGGTTACTTGCGTGCTTCCTCTAAACGGTAACGAGTAAAGAGGGTGATTTGGCTGCTGAGCGAAAACTTTCCGTGAAGAGCAAGCGCACGGTCTTCGTCATCGACGACCATCCGATTGTGCGAGAAGGTCTCACGCAGCTGATCAACCGCGAGCCGGATCTGACCGTTTGCGGCACCGCGGAAGATATCTACGAAGCGCTCAAAGCCATGCAAACGCTGAAACCTGACATCGCCCTTGCCGATATTTCGTTGAAGGGCGCCGATGGTATCGAATTGATCCAAGAACCTCAAGATCCGCATGCCGGCCTTGCCGGTTTTAGTTCTTTCCATCCACGATGAATCGATCTATGCGCCGCGGGCGCCACGGGCCGGCGCCCGCGGCTCTCATCATGAAACAAGAAGCCACCGAGAATGTGCTGCTCGCGCTGCGCCGAGTCTTGAGCGGGGAGATCTATCTTAGTAAGCGGATGGCCAACAAGATGCTGCAGCAATTCGTCGGCGCGCCGGCTACAGCGCAGAAATTTTCCATCGATCGGCTCAGTGACCGCGAACTGGAAGTCTTTCGACTGATCGGTCAGGGTCATGGGACTCGGCGCATCGCTGAGGAGCTGCGCTTGAGCGTAAAGACTGTCGAGTCGTACCGCGAACACATCAAAGAAAAGATGACGCTGAGCGACGCCAGTGAGCTTGTGCAGCACGCAATTCAATGGCTGCAGCGGGAAAAATCCACGTAATCCCATCGCGCCGTTCGCGCCGAACGAGATCTCATATCCTCCGGCTTCCGCTCTCGCCGAACCTGGCAGTCACACTTCACGATAAGTTCATAGGGGAATCCCTAGGCCACAGTCGGCTAATCTCTCATAGAAGAAACGGACGTGCTCCGTATTGCCGGTGCGCGCGGTCTCGACTATTCACCTTGGCAGAAACGAATTTCGCTGATCTTTGCCCGGTTGGGAGAGTCGAGGGGCAGACGGATCATTCACGAAAATAAGGAGGTCGATGCCCATGGCCGCGACAAAACCTGAAGATGCTTTAGTTCATGTGTTGTGGATCAACGCCGGCTTGAGCTGCGATGGCGACTCGGTGGCGCTCACCGCCGCCATGCAACCGAGCATCGAGGAGATCGTCCTCGGCGCTCTGCCGGGTCTACCGAAGGTTGCCGTGCATTGGCCGCTGATCGATTTTGAATGCGGCCCGGGAGGCATGGGCGAGCCGGCGCCGACACCTTCATCAAGTGGTTCTACAAAGCTGAAAAGGGTGAGCTCGATCCCTTCGTTCTCGTCGTCGAAGGATCGATTCCGAACGAAGCCATCAAGAAAGAAGGCTATTGGTGCGGCTTCGGAAACAATTTTGAAACCGGCCAGCCGATGACGACCAGTGAGTGGCTCGACCGCTTGACGCCAAAGGCGCTGGCGGTCCTCGCCGTGGGAACCTGCGCAACCTATGGCGGCATCCACGCCATGGCCGGCAACCCGACGGGCGCCATGGGCGTGCCGGATTATTTGGGCTGGAACTGGAAGTCGAGCGCCGGCATTCCCATCGTTTGCGTGCCCGGCTGCCCGATCCAACCCGACAATTTGTCGGAGACGATTCTTTATCTGCTCTACCAGGCGACCGGCCAGGCGCCGATGATCCCGCTCGACGAAAATCTGCGACCCAAATGGCTTTTCGGCCAGACCGTGCACGAGGGCTGCGATCGCGCGGGATATTATGAACAAGGCGATTTCACCACTGAATATGGCTCGCCAAAATGCCTGGTAAAAATCGGCTGCTGGGGACCGGTGGTCAAATGCAATGTGCCCAAGCGCGGCTGGATGGCCGGAGTCGGCGGTTGCCCGAACGTCGGCGGTATTTGCATCGGCTGCACGATGCCGGGCTTCCCGGACAAGTTCATGCCTTTCATGGATGAACCGCCGGGCAGCAAAGTGTCCGCAGGAATCAGCGGAGTCTACGGAAAGCTTGTCCGAAATTTGCGCGGCATCACCGAGAGGACCCTCGACAAGGAACCCAAGTGAGCGCCACCGCGGCAAAGATCTGACGACGGGTTATCGAAAACCATGGTAGCGAGAAGGAGCCGCAGGCCATAGAGGTGCTTCGGCCAAACCAAACGGCGCAGGAACACGGTGAAGGAGGGCTAAAACATGGCTGGCGCAAACCAAGTCCAACCTCGTTGAGATGGCGTGGGATCCGATCACTCGGATCGTCGGCAGCCTGGGTATTTACACCAAGATCGACTTCGGCAAACGCACGGTCGCCGAGTGTCACAGCACTTCATCGATCTTCCGCGGCTACAGCATTTTCATGAAGGGCAAGGATCCGCGCGACGCGCATTTCATCACCAGCCGGATCTGCGGCATCTGCGGCGATAATCACGCCACCTGCTCTTGCTATGCCCAGAATATGGCCTATGGCGTCAGGCCGCCGCATCTCGGCGAGTGGATCGTCAACTTGGGCGAGGCGGCGGAGTATATGTTCGACCATAACATCTTCCAGGAAAACCTCGTCGGCGTGGATTTCTGCGAACGGATGGTGCGCGAGACCAATCCCGGTGTTTGGGAGAAGGCCGCCAAGACCGAGGCCGCCGCACGCGGAGCGCTCATGGCTATCGCACCATCGGCGACATCATGAAGTCGCTCAATCCGTTCGGAAGGCGAGTTCTACCGCGAAGCGCTGCAGATGAGCCGCATGACCCGCGAAATGTTTTGTCTGATGGAAGGGCGTCATGTCCATCCGTCGACGCTCTATCCCGGCGGCGTGGGCACCGGTTGCGACGATCCAGCTGTTCACCGGACTATCTGCACGCGCTTGATGCGGTACGTAGAGTTCATGAAGCGCGTCGTGCCGATGCACGACGATCTCTTCGATTTCTTCTACGAAGCCATGCCCGGCTACGAAAAGGTCGGCGAGCGCCGCGGTTCTGCTCGGCTGCTGGGGAAGCTTCCAGGATCCGGAGTATTGCAATTTCAAGTATCGCGATATGACCGATTGGGGACGCAAGATGTTCGTCACCCCGGGCGTGGTGGTCGACGGCAAACTGCTCACCACCGATCTGGTCAAGATCAATCTCGGCATCCGCATACTGCTCGGCCATTCGTACTACGACGATTGGGAAGGCAAAGAAATATTCGTCAAAAACGATCCGCTAGGCAAATCCGGTGGACGAGCGCCATCCCTGGAATCAACACACGATTCCCAAAGCCGCAGAAACGGGACTTCGACGACAAGTATAGTTGGGTGATGTCGCCGCGCTGGTACGACGGCAAGGATCATCTCGCGCTCGATACCGGCGGCGGACCGCTCGCCCGCTTGTGGGCCACCGCGCTGGCCGGACTGGTCGACATCGGCTACGTCAAGGCGACCGGGACCAGCGTCGATCTTCAATCTGCCCAAGACCGCGACCAAGCCCGAGGTCGAGTTTCGAATGGAAGATTCCCGAAGTGGAGCAACACCATCGAGCGCGACCGGGCGCGCACCTACTTCCAGGCGTACGCCGCCGCTGCGCGCTGCACTTCTGTCGAACAGGCGCTGAACGAGGTGCGCGCCGGACACACCAAGACCTGGAGCCGTTCAAGGTGCCCGAAGAGGCCATCGGCTGCGGCTTCACCGAGGCGGTGCGCGGCGTGCTGTCGCATCACATGGTGATCCGCGACGGCAAGATCGCCAACTATCACCCGTATCCGCCGACGCCGTGGAACGCGCAACCCGCGCGACATCTACGGCACGCCTGGGCCTTACGAGGACGCGGTGCAGGGCTCGCCGATCTTCGAAGAGAACGGCCCGGGACAAATTCAAAGGCATCGACATCATGCGCACCGTGCGCAGCTTCGATCCGTGCCTGCCGTGCGGCGTGCACATGTATCTCGGCAACGGCAAGGTCCTGGAAAGACGCCATTCGCCGACGCTGCTCAACCAAGTGGGATGAGCAAAGGCATCTGTCGATGGCCGCTACCAGCAACCATTACGAGGGCACGCCAATGACGAAGGCCAAGGATCTGCGCGCGGTGGGCGAGCGTATCGATGGGTTGCTCGAGGAATTTGCTGCGGTCGCGGATCCCGCGCATGCGCGAAAAGGGCCGAAGAGTTGGTTAGGCTGCTCATGGAATTATATGGCGGAGCGCTCGACCGCGTCCTGCGCATCGTCGATGCAGCGGGCCGATCCGAGTGAAATTATGGATCAGCTCGGCTCAGATGACCTCGTGGGCAGCCTGCTGGTGCTCCACAACTTGCATCCACTGGATGTGAAGACGAGAATCCTGCGCGCCCTGGATCGCGTCCGTCCCTATCTGGGCTCGCACGGCGGGGATGTCAAGCTCGTGCGCGTCGCCGATGGCGTCGCCTATTTGCGTTTGGAGGGAAGCTGCCACGGTTGTCCATCTTCGACGATCACCATGAAGCTGGCGGTCGAGAAGGCGATCGAAGAAGCCGCGCCCGAGGTGGCACGCATCGAAGTCGAGGGCGCGACCGACGTCGCGCCGGCCGCCTCTTCAGGAAATAAAATTTCTAAAAACGATCCAGCGCAGACGGAAGAAGGTCGTGTTCCGTCGGGAGAATGGCATGCGCTCGGCCAGTTGCCTGAGTTCGCTCACAGCAATCTCGCTGCCACTGCACTGGGCGGGATGAACGTCCTTGTTTGCAGGATAGGCGAGACTTTCTATGCGTATCAGGATTCGTGCCCAGCCTGTGGTGTCGCGCTGCGCAAAGAATTCCTTACGGGGAAATTTTTGACCTGTTCTACCTGCGGGCGCCGTTACGACGTGCGGCGCGCCGGCAATGCACGGACGGGGGCGATCTGCATATGGCGCCGTTGCCACTGCTCGCGCAGCAGGTGAAATTCGCATCGCCATTCCGGCGATATCGTCTTGAGCAACCGATACCGTGAGCGCTCGCATGGAGAATAGCCAGCCTCTTGCCAAGCTCAGACGTTTCGTCGAACCGCGCGCGCGGCCGCGCTCTGCCGGTGCCTGCGAATTTTGCCGAGCCGAGATCGCCGAACCGCATTCGCATGTAGTCAACGTCGAGACCCGGAGCCTTATGTGTGTGTGCCGACCCTGTTACTTGCTCTTTACCCGCGACGGCGCGAGCGGCAGGGAAATTCAAGGCGGTGCCGGCGCGTTATCTCAATCTTCCCGAGCTGGTGCTCACCGACGCGCAATGGGACAGTTTGCAAATTCCGGTCGGCATCGCATTTTCTTTTTCAATTCATCGCTGGGCCGCATGGTGGTCTTCTATCCGGGCCCGGCGAGGCGCCACCGAGTCGTTGCTTGCGCTGGAGACCTGGGATGAATTGGTCAAGCCGAATCCAGCGCTCGAAACCCTCGGCGCGGACGTCGAGGCTCTGCTCGTGCGCAATCTCAAGCGGCGCGAGAACTTCGACTGCTACATCGTTCCGATCGATGCCTGCTACGAGTTGGTCGGTCGTATCCGCCGGTGCTGGAAGGGATTTGATGGCGGCGAAGATGCCTGGAATGAGATCGACGGCTTTTTGCCGACCTGCGCGTGCGCAGCGGCGAAATCCAGCGCAGGCGGGGATCAGCGCATGAGCGATCTTGCTTTCACGATCATCGATGCCCGGGTCGAGCCGTATGCGGTCATACCGACGTTGCTGTTTCGGCTGCAAATCACGGAGAGCTCGGGGGAGCGGATCCACGCGATTGCGCTGCGCAGCCAGATCCAAGTGGAGCCACGGCAGCGCCGCTATTCGCATCATGAAGAAGATCTGCTGATCGAGCTTTTCGGCGCGCCGGATCGCTGGAGTGGTACGCTTAGATCACTTTTGTGGACGCAAGCGTCGCTGATGGTGCCGGGCTTCGAAGGCACGACTGTGATCGACCTGCCGATTACATGCACCTACGATTTCGAAGTCGTGGCCGCCAAGTATTTGGAAGCGCTCGAGGACGGGGAAGTCCCGCTGTTGTTTCTTTCAGCGGGTCGATCTTCGCGCGCGGCCAACTCGGCTTCAGCGTCGAGCAGGTGCCCTGGGAGAAAGAGGCGAAATACCGAATGCCGGTCCGGTTGTGGCGCGATTTGATGGACCGTTATTTTCCCGGCAGCGCATGGATCCGGCTCAGACGCGACAGCTTTGATGCTTTATATCGCTTTAAAGGGCGCCACGCGCTGCTCACCTGGGACGATGCCATCGAAACTCTGCTTAATGAGGCCGTCGATAAGGACCGAAGATGAAATTCGAGATGGCTCAGCAAGTCGCCAATGCGGTGCTTTACGAAGGTTATTTGCTCTACCCCTACCGCGCCAGTGCGACGAAAATCAGCTGCGCTGGCAGTTCGGTGTGGTCATGCCGCGCGACTACAGCGAGAACGGCGCCGGCGAGCCGTGGATTGACCCAGACCGAGTGTCTCGTCGAACCCGGCGATCGACCGGAGTTCGATTTGCGCCTGAGGTTTCTCCAGATTCAGGCGAGAAGCGTCGAACAGACGGCGCCAGGAACGTCAGATGGATTCGTCCCTGTCGACAGGCTCGAAGTGGAAGGTCAGGAACTATTCGCGTGGGATGAGGGCGTCGAGCGGGAGATCGATCAAACGGCAATCGACCTCGGCGAGATTTGCCGCGCAGAAAAAGTGTTTCCCTTTGATGTTCCTGCGGGCCGGGACATCGAGGCCGTCACGGCGGCATCCGGAATCGTAAACGGGCGCGTGGTGCGCGAGCGTTTCCCGATCAGCGGTGTCATTTCGCGTCAGCGGCGAGCGGCGCGGAAGTCTCATCAAGTTGCGCATTCGGGTGGAAAATTGGACGCCCTGGGCGGGAGCGGAAAATAACCGTGCGCGCGCCCTGCGCCACGCGCTGGCCGGCGCCCATGTTATTTTAGCGGTTCGCGACGGCGCGTTGCTGTCGCTTCTCGATCCGCCCGAATTTGCCCGCGCCGCGACTGCATCCTGCGAAAATCTTCACACCTGGCCGGTTTTAGTCGGCACTGAAGGGGAGCGCGACGTGATGCTGTCGTCGCCGATTATTCTTTACGATTATCCCTGTGTCGCGGCGGAAAGCCCCGGCGATATGTACGACGCCACGGAGATCGACGAGATCCTCGCGCTGCGCACGATGACTTTGACCGACGACGAGAAAAGCGCTGCGCGCGCCACCGACACGCGCGCCGCGGCGATCATCGACCGCGTCGATAGCTTGCCGGGTGAGGTCCTCGAACGTTTGCACGGCGCGGTCCGTTACCTGCGGAAGTCGGCGGCGAAGCCGGAAAGCCAAACGGATACCGTGCCGTGGTGGAATCCTGCCACCGACGACTCGGTGTCGCCGGAGACCGATCACGTCCAGATCGACGGAGTTGCCGTGGCGAAGGGCAGCCGCGTGCGATTGCGGCCGGGCTTGCGCCGGGCGGACGCTCAGGACTTGTTTCTTCAGGGCAGAGTCGCGACGGTCGAGGCGGTCTTTTCTGATGTGGACGATAAGCAATATCTCGCGGTCGCGCTGGCTGACGATCCGGCAACGGAGCTGCACCGCTGGCACGGCAGATATCTTTACTTTTATCGGACGAAGTGGAACCGTTGAAGGAGCGCTGATGGTGCTTTATTCGGGCCGATCAGGGCAGTAAGGAGAAACAATGTCGAGCAAAAGCAATAACGAGTGTAATAAGCCATCTCTCCTGGGCATGGTCGCGCTCGTAGCCCTTGGTTATGTGCTGGCTAAAAATCTGCCGGACATCATCCGCTATATAAAAATCAGCCGCATGTAATTTCCGGCATAGGACAATGGGAGAACCGAGATGAGCCAATGCATTCTCGTCGCCGGCATCGGCAATATTTTCTCCAGGACGACGGTTTCGGCGTCGAGGTTGCGAAGCGTCTGGCCGATAGCGAATTACCCGAAGGGGTGAAAGTCGCGGACTTCGGCATCCGCGGTGTTCACCTCGCCTACGAGATGCCTCGATGGCCGCTACGATACGACGATCTTGATCGATGCCGCGCCGCGCGGAGAAGCGCCAGGCACGGTCTATTTAATCGAACCGGACTTGGACAACATTGACGCTCAGCAATCGGCTTCGATGGACGCCCATAGCATGGATCCGCAAGTGGTCTTTGCCACGCTCAAGTCATTGGGAGGATCTCCGCGCCGTGTGCTGATCGTCGGCTGCGAGCCGCTCGTTATCGACGACGGGATCGGTCTCAGCGAACCCGTTGGCCGCGCCGTCGAGGAAGCGGTCCGACTGGTTCATTCCGTCGTCGACGATCTGGCCGCGGAGCGCATGTCGCAAGAGGTCGTTGCCAAACGCAGCTCGGATATCGTCGGGTGAAAAGATTTTGCGCCATCCCGGAGCGCTCGGTCGCGGCACGGAGGAACCATGCATGAATATGGCATGTGCGACGGAATCGTTGACGCCATACAGAGGCGCGCCGCCGGCCGGCGCGTCGCGCGGGTGAAAGTTCGCGTCGGCGTGATGCACCGAATCGTCGAAGAGGCTTTCAGCACGCCTTCGCCCATGCCGCCGAGGGCACGGAGGCAGAATAGGGCTGGCTGTCGACATTGTCGTTGTTCCAGTCAAAGTCGTTTGCCGGTCGTGCGGCGCGACATTCGACAGCGAGGAGCTCGCGATCGCGTGCGCGAGCTGCAGCGGCGTCGACCTCGATCTAGCGGGAGGCGACGAGCTTATCTTTGGAGTCCATTGAGGTACGACGCAACGAGCAGTGACCGCGCTCAGGAGTAACGGCATGTGTCTCGGAATCGCCGGGCAGATCATCGAAATTCTCCGGGAACCCAGGGACCTGGCGCGCGTAAGCGTCTTCGGCTCGGAACGCGTGATCAACATCGGCATGGTCGAAAAGAAGGTTTGGCTTGCGGCGACTGGGTGCTCATCCACGTCGGCTTTGCCATTGCGAAAATGCAGGAGAATGAGGCGAAAGCGTCCATGGAATTTTTAACGGGAATGGGCGAAGCGTTCACCAATGAATTGCCGCCGGGATGGGACGAGGATGACCTCAAAATGAATTCAAAGACGAAGACTGATTCATGAAGTTTCTCGTGCTCTGGCATCTGGAAGTGAGCCGAATCAGTCCGCAAATGATGGCCGCGGTCATGGATCAATCCAAGTACGGCAAGAAGCTCGAGGCCGATGGCAAGCTCGAGTGCCGCTATCACGTCGTCGGCAGTCACGGCGGCGCCTGGATCTGCAATGTCGAGTCGAACGAAGAGTTGGATCGGTTGCTCGCGATGTCGCCGGTTTTTCAATTTCTCGACGTATCAAGTGCTGCCGCTGGCGGAAATGGCGGATCCCGGAGGATGAGGATCGCCATGACCGAGCGCCGGCACATTACCGTCGCGGGCGTCGTGCAAGGAGTAGGCTTTCGGCCCTTCGTTCACGGGTTGGCGCTCAAGAACGGTTTGGCGGGGTTCGTTCTCAATGACACAGCAGGCGTAACTATCGAGCTCGAAGGCGAGCAGGCGGCGCTGGATGGCTTTCTAGCGGTGTTGACGGAAGCGCCGCCGCCTCTTGCCCGCATCGAAAACATCGATTGTTCGATTGTCCCGCCCACGGGCGAATCTGAGTTTAAGATCGTCACCAGCCACGGCGACGAGCAACGGAACGTTTTGATGTCTCCAGACACACCGACCTGCGAGGATTGCTTTAAGGAACTCTTCGATCCAAGCGACCGGCGCTACCGTTATCCATTTATAAATTGTACCAACTGCGGTCCGCGCTTCACGATTATCAAGGACGTTCCCTACGATCGCGAGCGCACGACCATGGAGTGCTTTAAGATGTGCGCCGATTGCGCGCGGGAATATCACGATCCGGCCAATCGTCGCTTTCATGCACAGCCGAATGCTTGTCCGCGCTGTGGCCCGCGGGTTCGGTTGCTCGATTTTCAAGGTCGCGAGAGGCGCCGAGCCTGATGCGGTCTCTTGCCGCCGCGCAATTACTGAGCCAGGGCGCGATTCTCGCGGTGAAAGGTCTGGGCGGTTACCACCTCGCATGTAACGCGCTCGATCGATGACGCCGTGCGCCGGCTGAGAGCGCGGAAGCATCGTGAGGACAAGCCGTTCGCTTTGATGGCGCGCGATTTGAACGCGGTGAGGAAGTTCTGCATTGTCGCGCTCGAAGACGAGAGCGCTGTTATCTTCGCTGCAACGACCGATCGTGCTCCTGCGTAAACATGAAGACATTCCGATCGGCGACGCAGTGGCAGCCCGGCCAACGGCAACTCGGTTTTATGTTGCCTTATACCCCATTGCATCATCTGCTGCTTGCGGATTCGGACATGATATGGGTGGATGACCAGCGGCAATTTGAGTGAAGAGCCGATCGCATACAGGGATGAGGATGCCCCTGGCCGGCTTGAACAAATCGCCGGACTATTTCCTGGTCCACGACCGGCAGATTCACATGCGCTGTGACGATTCCGTTGCACGCACGATCGACCGGCGCGAATTGATCATCCGCGCGCTCAGCGCGGCTATGCGCCGCAGCCCATTTTCGTGGCCCAGCCCTTCGTGCAACCTGTTCTCGCATGCGGCGCTCATCTCAAGAACACCTTTTGCCTGGGTAAAGAGCGCCATGCCTTCATGAGCCACCATATCGGCGACCTGGAAAACTACGAGACGTTGAAGTCTTTCGTGGATGGCATTGCACATTTCAAAAATCTCTTCGCCGTCGAGCCCGCCGTGATCGCCCATGATCTCCACCCCGAATACCTCTCCACCAAATACGCCGTCGGAATTCATGGACTAACCAAGGTCGCCGTGCAACACCATCATGCCCATATCGCAAGCTGCATGGCCGAGCACGGCCTAAACGGTCCAGTCATCGGTGTCGCCTTCCGACGGTCTTGGCTACGGCGGGGACGGCACGATTTGGGGCGGAGAATTTCTCGTAACAAGGACTTCGCCGGCTACGAGCGCCGGGCGCACTTACGCAATGTGTCCCTCTGGCGGGTGGCGACAGAGCGATTCGCGAGCCTTGGCGCATGGCGCTCAGTTATCTGCGCGACGCTCTGGGCGCAGATCCGCTTTTCTTAGGGCTTCCTGGTTGGGACCGAGTTGCGGAAAAGAAAATCGAGATGGTTACGTCGATGATCCAACGGGGGCTGAACACGGTCCAGACATCGTCTTGTGGACGGCTGTCCGACGCGGTCGCTTCGATAATGGGTCTACGCCATGAGGTAAATTACGAAGGACAGGCAGCCATCGAACTTGAAATGGCTGTGCGCGAAGGAATCTCGGAGAGCTATCCTTTCGAGATCGGCGCCAGCAGTCCTTGGGAAATTGATCTGCGTCCCGCGATCGAACGCCTCGTAGCTAGACATTCAAATGAAAGTTTCAGTTAACTCGATCGCTGCGAAGTTTCATAACACTATCGTCGCGGTCATCGTTCTAATATGCCGACGGCTGCGCGAGACCGACGGCTTGAATCTCGTCTGTCTCAGTGGCGGAACATTTCAGAACGGCTATCTGCTGGAGCGCCTCGTTCCTGCATTGCGAAGTAGTGCATTTGAAGTTTATCTAAATCGGCAAGTTCCCAACAACGACGGCGGTATCGCGCTGGGACAGGCGGCGGTCGCCAATGCCGTCATGGCGGGAGGTCGGTAAAGTGTGTCTTGGTATTCCCGGTAAAATTCTCGACGCCTATGAATCGCAGGGCCTGCGCATGGCCAAGGTTCAGTTCGGCGGGATCGTGCGCGAGGCCTGCTTGCAGTATGTCCCCGAGGCGGTCGCCGGCGATTACGTCGTCGTCCATGTCGGCTTCGCGATCAGTAAGTTGGATGAAGAGGAAGCGGCGCGCACTTACCGCTTGCTCGAAGAGATGGGTCAACTCAGCGAGCTTGCTGAGCGCGCAGATAGATGACGAAGTTCGAAAAGGAAATTCATCGTGAAGTATGTCGACGAATATCGCAGCGAGCCGGTCGCGCTGAATATCATCCAAGAGATTCGCCGTATTCAGACTCGCCCTTGGGTGATTATGGAAGTCTGCGGCGGCCAGACCCATTCGATTGTCAAGCATGGATTGGATTATCTTTTGCCGGAGACCATAGAGTTGGTGCATGGTCCGGGCTGCCCCGTCTGCGTGACATCCTTAGAGATGATCGATAAGGCTCACGCGATTGCGCGGCGTGCCGACGTGATTTTTACCTCCTTCGGCGACATGCTGCGCGTGCCCGGCTCCGGAGGCCGATCTCTTCGCCGATCAAATCCGCAAGGCGCCGACGTGCGCATCGTCTATTCGCCGCTCGATTGTTTGAAGATCGCAAAAGCCAATCCCGACAAGAAGGTAGTATTTTTTGCCGTGGGATTCGAAACTACGGCGCCGGCCAACGCCATGTCTGTATGGCAGGCGCGGCGCGAAGGCGTCAAAAATTTCTCCATTCTAGTTTCTCATGTGTTGGTCCCTCCGGCCATCGCCGCCATCCTGCAGTCGCCGCAAAACCGCGTGCAGGGATTTCTCGACCCGGACACGTATGCGCGATTATGGGCTATTCCGAGTACGAAGCGATCAGCGCGCGTTACCAGGTGCCGATCGTCGTCACCGGTTTCGAACCGTTGGATATTCTCGAAGGGACGCTGATGACGGTCCGGCAGCTCGAAGCGGGAAACGCCGTGGTCGAGAATCAGTATGCGCGGGCTGTGGAGCGTGAAGGCAACCGAGTCGCGCAAAATCTGGTTTCAGAGGTGTTCGAAATCTGCGATCGCAAATGGCGCGGCGTCGGCTCGATTCCCAAGAGCGGCTATCGCCTGCGCTATGAATTTCGCGACCACGATGCCGAGCGGCTTTTCGAGGTCGAAGAGATCGACACCAAGGAGCCGGCGATCTGCATCAGCGGGCAGATTCTAAAAGGGATCAAGAAGCCGCACGATTGCCCCGCGTTCGGCACGCTGTGCACGCCGCAATCGCCGCTCGGCGCTACCTATGGTCTCCGCCGAAGGCGCGTGCGCGGCGTACTACGCCTACGGGCGCCACCTGAAAGCGGGAGAGGTCCGGCATGCTGTCTGAAGGCAACGGCGCCGCGTGCAGCGGTCCACGCCCTGAGCGAGAAAGTTCTGCGCAAGTGCCGCGAGTCCGTCGAAGTGAAAGAGAAATTTTTCCGTTTGTATGCCGAGCAAATTGCCGAGCTGTGCGAAAAGATGGCTGGCCGATTCCAGGCGGGGCACGAGCTCTGGGTCATGGGCAACGGCGGCAGCGCCTGTGACGCGCAACACGTGGCGGTGGAATTCATCCATCCCATCATCGACAAGCGCCGGGCTTTGCCGGCGCGCGATTTGGTAAGCCAGATACCGGTGCTGACCGCGATCTCCAACGACAAGGACTATGCAAAGATTTTTGTCGACCAGCTTGCTCTCTGGGCCAAACCGGGGGACATGGCTCTGGCTATTTCCACCAGCGGGCAATCGCCCAATTTGATTTATGCGTTGCAGGCGGCGCGCAAGAAAGAATTGCTTGACCATCGCGTTCTCCGGTAAGGACGGTGGCCGGCTACGCGAGGTTGCCGAGTATTCTTTTACCGTGCCAAGCTTCAGCATTCACCGCATTCAAGAATGTCACGTCGCTTTGCTTCACATTCTCTGGGATCTGATTCACGTCGCGATGGGCGAGGAGGACGTTATTTAATGGACCAGGAGATAGGCGCAGATCTGGTCGGCGCGGTATGCCCTGTTCCGGTTCGCGATCAGCAACAGATCGTGCTCGGACATGGCAGCGGCGGCAAGCTTTCCGCCGAACTCCTTCAAAAGATCTTTTGCCGGCGTTCAAGAATGAGTTTCTCTCCCGCCTCGACGATCAGGCCGTCTTGCCGATCGAAGGAGCGCGGGTGGCGTTTACCACGGACGCGCGTTCGTCGTCACGCCGATTTTTTCCCGGGCGGCAACATCGGCGACTTGGCAATCAACGGTACCATCAACGATCTGGCCATGAGCGGAGCCAAACCGCTTTACATCGCGGCGGCGTTTATTTTGGAAGAAGGACTGGCGATGGCTGATCTGGAGCGCGTCGTCGGCTCGATGAGCGCGGCGGCGCGCTGCTGCGGCGTGCAACTGGTCACCGGCGATACCAAAGTGGTCAACCGCGGCAAGGGTGACAAGATCTTCATTACTACCACCGGTATCGGTTTGGTCGATAGCAAGTTGAGAATATCAGCTGACCGGGCGCGGCCGGGCGACAAGATTCTGCTCAGCGGCACTGTCGGAGATCACGGCATAGCGATCATGTCGCGGCGCGAGAACCTGGAGTTCGAGAGCGCTATTGAAAGCGACACGGCGCCGTTGCACACGCTGGTCGCCGAAATGATCGAGGCCAGCGAGCGAATCCATTGCCTGAGAGATCCGACACGCGGCGGCGTGGCGACGACGCTCAACGAGCTTGCCGCAAGCTCGCGCGTCGGCATGGTCATCGACGAGCGTCAGATTCCGGTGCGGAGTCAGTGCAAGGCGCTTGCGAAATTCTCGGCCTCGATCCGCTCTATGTCGCCAACGAAGGCAAGCTTCTGGCGATCGTCGGTCAGGAAGACGCAGCGGCAGTGCTGCAAAAATGCGCGCGCATCCGCTTGGGAAAGAAGCCCGGGTGATCGGCGAAGTGGTCGCCGACCCTCCGGCAATGGTGCTGATGAAAACCGCTATCGGCGGCACGCGAGTGGTCGACGTGTTGTTTGGTGAACAGTTGCCGCGCATCTGTTGATGCTCTACTAGCCTGCGCAAGGTTTCTGATCCGGGTCGAGGTATCATTTCCGGCGCGACCTCGTTTCGCGTGCGTTATGTAGACTGCGTGTTATACCTTTTTTATTAAACGCTCTTGATTCGGCGTGCGTGTGTGCCTTCGTAAAATGCCGCCGCTCTATATTGGAAGATGTCGATGCCTCTACAGCACGAAGAAACGGCATTAAGACCTACTACGAAGTCTCGGGCGAAGGATTTCCCTTCGTTTTGATGCACGCCAATCCGTTCGACCGGCGCCTGTTTCTCTATCAAGTGGCGCATTTGTCCACTCACTTTAAAATGATCAATATCGATCTGCGCGGCTATGGCTATTCAGACAAGCCGACTGTCCCGGTTACCGTGACCGATCTCTGCGAGGACGTGGTTGCGGTGTGTCATCAAGAGGGCGCGCGTGAGGCGATTTTCGCCGGAGTCAGCGTCGGCGGCGTGATGGGTCTGCAACTGGGATTAGACTACCCTGAGCTGTTCAAGGCGCTAATTTTAGTCGGTTGCAGCAGCATGCCCGGCGATCGCTACCCGAGCCGGATCGACGGATACATGAAGCAAGGTGTCGAGAAATTTCATATTCAACATCTGACCGATCTTGTCAGCAAGGATTTTGCGCAGAGCCGACGGGGCCAGTATCTGCTCGGCATGCACACCGAGATGGATGCACGCTTGAGCGCGCCCGCCATCGCCGAGATATTCCACGCACTGCAGAATCGCGATTTGACGGCGCGATTGCCTGAACTCGAAAATGCCGGTGCTGATCATGAACGGGGAGTTCGACAACTCGCTCAAGCGCAGCAAGGATATGAGCACGCGCATCGCCGGCGCGGAACATCGCATGATTCTTGGCGCCGGGCACGCCTGTTGCTTGGAAGATCCCGGACCTTCGATGAGCATGTCTTGATATTTCTTAGGAAGCACGGGTTTTTGAAAAATTAGAGCCATCGAAATTTTTTCGAGTCGTGGAATGCGGAAAGCTTGCCGGTATGTCTCGTGGATTTTTTCGACAATCGTTTGGTTGTCGATTACATCGGCTCAGGCATCCGAATGGAAGGACATAAGGCGGACGCTGAAGGCAAGCTCACGTGGTACGCGTCGTTGGGAGCGACCGACGCGCGCCGCATCATCGATCGGTTCAAAGAACTCTATCCAAAGATCGACGCGCAATTCTACCGCGCTGGCGATGCTCAACTGATGGAGCGCATCCTCGCTGAATCGCGCGCCGGCAAAGTACGATTGGGATGTCGTGAGCACCACCGGTTTCTACGCTTTCAATCTTAAGAAGCGCGGCATGTTGGCGGCGTACGATTCGACCAGAGCGTAAAGTTTATTCGCCCAGGCCACAAAGATGCGCAGGCAATGTGGACGTCGATCTACACCAATTACACCGTGCTGGGTTACAACAGCCGCTTGGTCGGCCGAGACAATCTGCCGAAGACGCACGCCGACCTGCTCAAACCGATTTGGCGAGGGCAGATCGGCATCGTCCAGACCGCCTACGAGTGGTTTGCCGTAATGTTGCAGGGGATGGGACAAGAGAAAGGCCTGGCCTTCATGCGCGAACTGGCGAAACAGCAGCCGCAGTTGCGCAACGGCCGCACCTTGCTGGCGCAGTTAGTTGCGGCGGGCGAAGTCAATTCCGCGTTTGGCGGCGTACTCGCAGAACTTCGAGAACTTGAAGCGCGACGGCGCGCCGGTGGATTGGGTGGCGCTCGACCCGGTCTATGGCAATCTCAATCCAATGAGTCTGTCGGCGAAAGCGCCGCACGCAAACGCGGCAAAGCTGTTCATCGATTTTGTTTTGTCGAAAGCCGGGCAAGAAACCATTCGCGCGCAACGGCGCGTGCCAGATCGGATCGACGTTTTGCCCGATCCGCCGAAACTGGCTCAAGGATTTTCCGCGGTTTTCACCGCCGATCAGGTTTACGAGAACTTTGACCGCTATGTAAAATTGTTCCAAAGAAATTTTCGGCAAGGGGTAACGGTTGCTTCTGCCGTCGTTGAATCCGTTTGCACGCACACTGCTAGGGAAACCCAATCGGCGGCGAACACCTATTCGCCCAGAACTTTCCTCATTCTCTCGATCACGACGGGCGGCTGACTCATAACTTCTTTGGCAAGGCGCTGCATTTCGTCGCCGCCGACCGGGTCGAGCTCGTAATTTCTTTTTCAGCTTCGGCCTTGAGCTCGGGATCTTTGAGCGCGCTGGCGACGGCGCTGCGCAGGATTTTAAGCGCTCGGGCGGAATTTCCGCCGGCCCGACCAAGGGGCGGCCGAAGACGCCACCGGCGAGGATTACCGTCGCCACGCGGCGCGACTGATCCGGGGTCTTGTACTGGTCCATCAATTCGAAAATCGTCGGCGTGTCGGGTAGCCGTGGGTCGCGCTTGCGTCCCGACTGCGCCAGGCTCCGGACGAAGTTGGTCTTGCGCCAGGTATGGAACGGCTCGCGTGCCATGAACGATTCAATAGTCATGGCGCGGCATTGAATCTCGCCTTTCTCCACCGCCAGATCGATGGGTCCGCCGCCTTGATAGCCGAGCACGATGTTGAACTTGGCAGCGACCGTTTCCTCGAGAAGTTTCGGAAAGTAGTAACCCGTGCCGGTAGCGCCGCCGGAACCGCATTTGGGCGGCTCGCTGGCTTTGCGCACGTCTTCGATGGTTTTGTACGGGGTATCGGCGCGCATGTAGAGGTGGTGCTCGCTTTGCGCCGGCGAGCCGATGAAGCTGTATTTGGCCCAATCGTATTTCGCTTCCTTGCGGCCGACGAGCTGGTCGAAGTAAAGCGTAGGCGCGATCCAGCCCAATGTGAGGCCGTCCGGCTTCGCGACGCTGTAGACGTAATTCGCCGCGATCATCGAGCTGGCTCCCGGCATATTTTGCACGATGAAGTTGGGATTGCCGGGAATGTATTTTCCCATGTGCTGCGCGATCAGCCGGGGCCATAGATCGTTGACGTCGCCCGCCGGATAGCCGGTGACGATTCTGATGGTTTTCCCTGATAATAAGGCGTTTGAGCACGGCGCGGAGACGACGCTGAAGAGAAACGATGACAGAGCGAGAATTAGTTTCTTCATATCTGCCTCCAGTTTTGCGGCTGAATTCTTATTACAAAGGCTCGTGGGTGGTCAATGCCATCGAGCTTTTTCCAATTCAGTCTTTCGTCTCTTGACGACGGCCTTAAATTTCCATTAGCTTCGGCGTCAGGTCGAATTCTCACTTATTCAGGAGGCAGCTATGAAAATAGGACTGATCGGCGGGCTTTTTGTCGTGGTTGTGGATGTTGGCGATGCCATTTGTCTGTCGGTGCGCAGGACCTGGGTCCCGGATTCACCAAAGTGAAGGATGGTATTTACGTTTATGCGGCTAAGGAAGGGAACTCGACATGCAGCGTCGTGTTGACCGAGGAAGGCCCGGTGATCATCGACACCTGCCAAAGCGCCGCCCGACACGCATCGCTTGATGGCCGGCGTGAAGAAGCTCACGGACAAGCCGGTACGCTTCGTCATCGACACCGAAGTGCATAACGATCACACCTTCGGTCACTGGGTGTTTTCGCCGCCGGCTCGTGGTCATCAACGCCGAGGGCGCACGGAGCGGCGATGAGGAAGGGATTCGATCCGAAGCGCGTCGAAACGCTGGCGGCGCAATCGCCGGAGATGGGCGAAGCGGTCGAAAGGCTACAAAATGGTCGCGCCGCAGATCGAGATATCGGAATCGCACGATGACGATCAATCTTGGCGAGACGCACCTTCGAGCTGCTCTATCTGAAAAACGTTCACAGCGAAGCGGATACGGCGATTTGGCTGCCCAAGGAACGCGTGCTGTTCGCAGCCTCGGCGGCGAACGTGAAGAGCATTATCAATCTTGCGTCCGTTCGTGCGCATCCCCGACGTGCTCGCGAGCTATAAGTTGATGAAGTCGCTCAACCCGGAAATCGTTGTTCCGGTCATGGCGCCAGTGAGCACGACGAAAATATTCGACGAGTACGAAGCGTTCTATAATTTGCTCGTCAAACGGGTCGGCGAGATGGCGGCTCAGGGAAAATCGTTGGATGAAATCAAAAAGAGCTCAAGATGCCGGAGTACGCCGACTGGGCCGGGCAAAACAATTTGCCGCAAAATATTACCGTCGCGTATGAGTCGATCAGAAGTGATTCGAACTAAAATGACAAAGGCACGAATACTCGCGCTGGCGTTCCTCGTTCGGTGGCTCTGCGGTTTTCCAGACGCTGCCTTGGCGCAGCAGGAGATCGTTACGCTGTCGACGCGGCCCGGGGGTGACGCAGTCCTATTTTCTCACGAGCATTCCGAAAGATCTGCAGGCAATGGCGGTGCTGTTTCCAGGTTCCGGCGGCTTGATAAATTTGCGATCGGAGAACGGCCAGCCCAAATTTGGCCAGGGCAATTTTCTCGTGCGCAGCCGGGCGGAATTTGTCAAACGCGGTGTGATCGCGGCGATCATCGACGCGCCGTCGGATCAGCAGGGTGGTTGGGGAATGACGCGACGAGTTTCGCCTCGGCGACGCACACTTCACCGACATCTCGGCGGTGATCGGACGATCTGGACAAACGCATTCCCGGAGTGCCGCGTGTTTCTGATTGGGACGAGCCGCGGAACTATTTCTGCCGGCGGCGCTGGGCGCTCGGCTCGGTCCACGGCCGGCCGGCAGCGATCTTGACCTCGACGATGTTTCGCCAAGCCCCCAGAAAATCAAAGGAGCCGGGTCCCGGTTTGAGCAATTTCGATTTCGCGACGATTAAGATTCCTGTCCTGTTCACGCACCACGTGAGCGATCAATGCGAAGTTACGCCGTACAGCGATGCGGCGCGGCTATCGGACAAGTATCCATTGATCACGGTGTATGGCGGTGCGCCGCCGCAGTCGGGACCGTGCGATGCGTTCAGCGCGCACGGCTATTTGGGCAAAGAGTCGGAAACTGTCGAACAGATTGTCAACTGGATGCTTAAGAAACCGTTTCTTGCACGAAGTGAAGTAGGAGGTTTCCAATGGCTGTCGTGGCGCTCAAGCCCTGTCGATAGAGTGGAGATCCTCAGCGTGATGGATAACTCCATCGACGTGTTGATGGGCAACACGCCGATCGCCCGCCGCGCCAAGCGGGAGCGCGACTCTCTAAATAAACCGCAACTCCGCGCCGAGCACGGCGTGTCCATGCTCGTCACGACGTTTGACGGCGGTAATAAAGATTCCTTCTTGTTCGATACCGGCGTGACGATCGACGGCGTGCTGCACAATATGGATGTCCTCGAAGTCAAGGGCAACGAGCTGCACGCCGTTGTGTTGAGCCACGGCCACACGGATCACTACGCGCGGGTTGACTGGGATTCATCAAGCGCTACGGCCGGCCACGCAGTGCCGATCGTGCTCCATCCCGACGCATATCTAAAACGTAAAAACGTCCAGTCCGACGGGCACGAATCGGAGCATTTTCCACCGAACAGGCGTGACTCGAAGCGGAAGATGTCGAGATCATCGAAGAGCGCGATCCGACGATGCTGATCGGCGGGCACGCGCTGGTGACCGGACCAGATCCCGCGTACGACGCCGTTCGAGAAGGGCAGTCCCAATCAACTCGCGCTGATCGACGGCCAGTGGCGGCCTGATCCGTGGATTCACGACGATCAGGCGATCGTCATCAACGTGAAGGGCAAAGGGCTCGTCGTGCTGACCGGTTGCGGCCACGCCGGCGTGGTGAACACATTGAAGTGCGCGCCGGGAGATGACGGGGGTAAATAGCATTCATGCGGTCATCGGCGGCTTCCATCTCACCGGGCCGATCTTCGAGCCAATCGTGCAACCGACGGTTGAGGCGCTCAAAGAATTCAATCCGAGCGTCATCGTGCCGCAGCACTGCACCGGCTGGAAAGCGACGCACCTGATTGCGCGGGAATTTGCCAACGCGTTTGTTCCCAACAGCGTCGGGACGACGATGGTGATCGGGGCGTAAGAACGTGTTCAAAAGTTCAATCGTACAAGGTTCATAGGTAAGCCGGATTCAGATGAAGATTGGATTATTTACCGAATTTTCGTACCCCGGCAAATCTGAGCAGCAGACGTATGCAGAGGTTCTGGAGCAGATCGCCTCGCCGACGCACTGGGCTACGACTTTTTCGATCACGGAGAGCTATGGCAAGGATCTATTTTCCTGTTCGCCGTTTCCCTTGGGACTCTACGTCGGCGCTGCGCAACAGGCAGAGCCGAATTCGCTTTCTCACCGGCATCATCAGCATGCCCATCCACCATCCGGCGATGCTGGCGAGGCCAAGTCGCCGCCGCGGATTTGCTTACCAATGGCAGGATTATGGTCGGCATCGGACGAGGCCATCGCTTGGGTGATCAATCGCCTTGGGGTAAATCCAACAGAGAGCGCGGCGCGCTTCGAAGAAGGCATCCGCATGCTCGTCGAGATTTTCAAGGGCGAATATATTGAAAACCTAGACGGTGAGTTCTGGCAGCTTCGCGATTTTAAATTGAGCCCCATGCCGGTGCAGCGGCCGCATCCGCCGATTTACACGGCGGCAGCGACCACGCCGGCCAGCGCGAGCTTTGCCGGCAAGATCGGCCAGGGGTTGGTGCAGCCCGGTTATCTCGGTATTCCCTTCGAGCTCGTGCGCGGTTTGACGGAGACGTACCGAAACAATCTTCCTGCAACATCCAAGAGCGACGTGGTTCTGGGAATTCATCTTCACGTCGCTCGTGATCGCGAACAAGCGATCGACAACGGCGCGCTGGCCTTGTCGAGCCAAGCCGAAGTGTTTTTGCGCGGCCGGCTGAGTCGGCCGGTGCAAACGGAGCAAACTACAAACCTATGCGAGCAAGAGCGCCTCGAAGGAGGCATTCGAAAAATTGCACACGCAGGAGAAAGCCCGCGACGCCGTTGCTCACGAAGGACCGAATATCATGGCCGTGTGGGGCACGCCGGACGACTGTATCGAGAAGATCAAATTTTATATTGACTCGCTCCAGCCTGAGCAACTCATGCTCAACATCGCCTCGGGGAGTCTAGCCCAGGACAAAGCATTGAAGTCGATGCGGCTCTTTGCTGAAGCAGTGATGCCGGCGGTGCGCGAGCTCTGAACTTCGATTCACGCCGCCTTGGCTTACTGTTATTAAGTTGTGCTTTACTTGCGCAAGCTGCTGAGTCGAAATCGTTTCTATTACTGCGCGGAGAAGTTTGACACAGTCCGTCGGACTGCGATAACTCTCGGGTCGGAGGCACTCATGGAATACGTACAGTTTGGCACGACGGAGTTCAAAGTCTCTCATTTGGCGCTCGGTTGCATGAGCATGTCCGGCGCCTACGGTCCGGCGGATGACGACGAATCGATCGCGACGCTGCATCGAGGCGTTCGATCTCGGCATCAACTTCATCGACACCTCGGCGAGCTATGGCAGCGGGCACAAATCATGAGTTGATCAACAAAGCGCTCAAGGGCCGACGCGAGCGGATCGTGATTCACTCGAAGTCGGGCAGTCCGCGCACGCCGGATGCGCAAGGCAACCGCAGCGGCAGCACGCCGGAATATCTGACGCAAAACTGCGAGCAGAGCGTCAAGCGCTTGGGCATCGATGCTCTCGATGTTTTCTGCATGTCGCGGGTCGATCCCGATATTCCAGTCGAAGAGTCGGTGGGCGCAATGGCGCGGCTGGTCGAGCGCGGACTGACGCGTTACATCGGACTGTCGGAAGCGAGCGCGAACTCGATCCGGCGCGCGCGCAAGATTCATCCGATTTGTTCTTTGCAGATGGAATACTCGCCCTGGTCACGCGATCCCGAAGGCGGCAACATTCAAGCTTGCCGCGAGTTCAAGATGGGCTTCATGGCGTATTCGCCGCTAGGTCGCGGTTTTTCGCCGGCGCTGTACACGGCCGAGCGATCTCAGCGAGGGCTGAACGGTCACCCGCGCTTTCAACCCGGCAATCTCGAACGGAACCTGCAATTGCTGTCGCAGTTCGAGGCGGTCGCGCGAGAAAAAGGCGTTACGCCGGCGCAGCTGACGCTGGCATGGCTGATGGCACAGGGAAACGACATCATCCCGATTCCCAGCAACAAGACACGCAAGTCATCTGGAGGAGAATATCAAGGCCGCCGATATCAAGTTAAGCAACGAGGATTTAGCGCGGCTGAATGAGATTCTTCGGCCCGAGGCGCGTGGCCGGACCGCGCAGCCGGGATATGCATCGGGTGAATATTTAGGCGTCTAGGTTTGAGGCAGGCGTCGAGTAGGATTCGAACACATTAAAGGGTCGAAAACGCTCAAGTCGTTCAAAAGTTCAAACTGTCTGAGGAGGAATCATGAAGGATGTAACGATTGTTGTCGGCACTGATCGGACAGAGCATCATGCGGAGCGAAGACAATGGACAGACTTGGGCGCGCATCGGGCCGCGCCGTGGATTTGCCTATGAGGCCTCGGTGCGTTGCATCGCGATGCATCCGAAGCAGCACAATATTCTCTTCGCCGGCACGGAACGAGGGCTGTATCGCAGCGAGGATCGCGGTGCCAACTGGAAGTACTCGACTCGGCGCTCAATCCTTATTACGTCTGGGCGATCGGCATCGATCCGGTGAATCCGGACAACGTATTTGTCGGCACCGGCACGCCGACGCCGGCAATGCTTTTTCGCTCGAAGGACGGCGGTCGGACGCTGGGAAAAGCGGCCGGTCGAAGTTGCGACCGAGTGCGAAGCGGTCGGCACGCCGCGATTCACCGGCATCGCGGTCGATCCGCTGGAGCCGAATCATATCTGGGCTAGCCTCGAAGTGGACGGCGCGCGTCACAGCAGCGACGGCGGTGATACGTGGAGCATCGTGGAAGTGACGGGACGGCGCGACATTCACAACGTCGCCGTGACTGCGGGACCGCCGAAGACCGTTTTCATCATGGCCAACCGGGAGATCTACGCGAGCACGGACAACGGCCAAAGCTGGGAGCCGCGCGACATGCAGAAATCCCTGCCTCGGGAGTATCCACGAAAGGAAAATTATCTGCGCGGCATCGCAGTGGATCCGGCGAATCCGAAAAGAGTCTTGTTAGGCTTCGGGGACTTCACGCCGGGAACGTCGGGCGCCATCGCGCAACCGGAAGACTTCGGCAAGAAATGGAAGTTGCTGCCACTGCCGGTGGAACCGAACTCGACCATGTGGACGTTCGGGACGAACTCCGACGATCCGAATACGATTGTTTGCCGCGAGCCGTTATGGCTATCTTTATCGCAGCGACGACGCCGGCGCCTCATGGACGAAGCTGCGCAGGGAGCTGAGCGAGATCGCAGCGGTGTGTTGGCTGCCGAACTGACCGGAGGTTTATCCCGCAAAGACGCCAAGGCGCCAGGTGACGGTCAAAGACCGTCATCCCGCAGCAAGGCAAGGGCTCAGAAGGATTTCTCCCGTGCGGTCGAAATGACAAAAACCTTCGCGGCCTTTGCGTCTTTGCGCGAGATACTTCGAAGTTTCGTTGCGGCTTCGTCTGACCCTCACTTGTAGGAGTTCCCTAAGCAGCCCGCTTTTTTCAATCGGTCGAGGAAGCGCGGGTCGACGAACTGTTCCGGCTTGGCACTTTTCGCCGCTGGCAGGGTTCGCGCCAGATCGTCGATGGCGTTTTGCATGCCTTGCATGTTGATGTACGGCGCCCGCTCCAACACTTTGTTCATGTAAAAGTCGTAAGTCTTAGCAAGAAGCACCGGGTCGGTGACCGTGGTGTATTTTGCCAAGGTTTTGATCGTGGACTCCCGGTCCATTTTTGCGCGATGGATGGCGCGCACGTAGGCGCGCATGAAGCGATCGATCAGGTCGGGCTTCTTGCGAATTAACTCGCCAGAGGCTGCCATCGCCGGATTGGGATAAGCGAAATCCATATCGGTCACGCTCACGAGCTCTTTGAAGCCGAGTTTCTCCGAGAGAAATTGAGTCGGCGGCGAAACCATCGAGGCCTCGATGGCTCCGGATCGGAGCGCGCCGAACATGTTCGACATGGAGCCCAACTGCATCAGGATCACGTCTTTCTGCGGGTCGATATTGAATTTGCGCAAGGCGTAGCGTAGCCGACACATCGGAGCTGGAGCCAAACCGGCTGACCGCGACGCGTTTGCGCGCGCAACTCTTCGATGCTCTTGATCTCGGGCTTGGTATGCAGCGAGAAGATCATCTTGTTGACGTTGTTACCGAATACTTTCAAGTCCGCGCCGCTGAGCACGGCGGCGATCAGCGGTCCGCCGCCCAAAGACGAGATGTCGACGTCGCCGGCGACGGTGACCTGCGCCAGTTGAGTTGGCGCTGGGGATGAGGATGATCTGATCTTCCAAACCTTCTTTGGCGAAAAACCCGGCGTCATGAGCGACCCAGATGCCCGTGTAGGCGCCGCTGATGGAACTGTAAGCGATTCTAATTCGGTCGGCGGCGATAGCCGTCGAACCGCAAACGACGGTGGATAGGATGGCTATAATCAATAGGCGTCTCATGGATTTTGCCCTCCCGTTAACCCGGTAGCCCGCGACTCTATGTCAGAGCATGCGGATTAGAGCAAGTCCGGCTGAACGCGAGGTCCTCGACCGCTTCGCGGCTCCTATGATATGCAGGCAGCAAGCGATGGCGCGGAGAGGTTAGGCGGTCGGAATGAAGACGATGGCGCAAAGTAGAATCACCTGGTTCATTCTTTGGATAACCTTCGGTTTATGGTTCACGCCGGCCGCAGGCTCGCAGATGAAAGCGCGCGTCGCATGGACGTCGTTCTGCCGAGCAACATGAGCGGCACCTGGGTGGCTCAGGAAGAAGGGTTGTTCAAGAGGAATGGGTTGGAGGTCGAGCTCATCCATATTCCGTCGACGTCGCGGGCGATTCAAACGTTGTTGGCCGGCGAATTGGCGTACACGTACATGGACGGTCGCACCTCGGTGCAAGCAACGCTCAAGGGCGCTGACGCTGTTATCATCGCCGGGGTCGCCAACCGTTTGGTGTTTTCTTTATCGCCCGTCCGGAGATCAAGAACTTCAACGACCTCAAAGGAAAGAAGATCGGCATCACGCGGCTCGGTTCGTCGACGCATAGCGTGACGCTTTGGGTCATGAACAAATTCGGCCTTAAGCCCGACGAGTATCAGATGCTCCAGTTGGTCGATGTGCCGAATATTTTCACCGCGATCGTGGCCGGGCAAATCGACGCCGGCGCATTGTCGCCGCCGACCAATTTTCGCGCGCGCAAAGCCGGGCTCAGCGAATTGATCGATCTCAGCAAAGACGGGCCGGAATATGTTTCGGTGGCGATCGGTTCGACGCCGTTCGTTTATCAAGAGCCAACGAAGAAATGACGCGCCGCTTCGTCCGCGGCTACAGTGAAGGCGTGCAGCTTCTCAAAGCGAACAAAGCCGCGGGCATTCGCGCGATCCAGAAATATGCGCGCATCAAAGATCCGGATATTCTCGAAGCGACTTACGGTGAAGCGCGCGCCTACATCGAAACCGTTCCGTACGTGACGCGGAAAGGCATGGAAACGATCATTGCCGAATTGCTGCCGACCGAACCCAAAGCCAAGACGGTCAAGCCGGATGATTTTCTCGATACCCGATTTGTGAGCCAGTTGGAGCGGGAAGGATTCTATAGAGAGTCGGCTTCTAGATGAGGGTTGCTCGGAAGATCTCTCACTTCGTTCGAGATGACAAAAAATCGGACAGCAAATGACTCTTGTGTCATTTCGACCCTTGGGAGAAATCCTTCTTCGTAGTTAGTTAGTAGATTTAGTAGATGAGGAGTTAACTATGCCTAACATCAAACTGCCCACCGGCGTTGATCTTTATTACGAAACTCACGGGCAAGGCGAGCCGCTGATCTTTGTGCCTTCGACGGCGTACTCGGGCGAAGTGTGGAAGCCGTCGCAAATGCCGCTGGCGCAATCGCTCAATATTATCTTTTCACGATCCGCGCGGCTGCGGCCGTTCGGTGGCGACGCAGAGCGTTTACACCATCGAGACAGATGGCGCTCGATATCGTCGCTTTGATGGATCATTTGAAGCTAGCCTCGGCTCATCTGATCGGCCATTCGATGGGCGGCCGGATAGCGCTGTCGCTGGCAGAGAACTTTCCCGGTCGCGTGAAGAGCTTGATCATGGCGGCGAGCGGTTCCGGCCGGCGGCGCGACCGGGATCGGACTGTATTCCTGGCTTGCCGCATCGTTTGGTGCTCGACATGGTGGAAATGGGCTTCGAGAAATTTGTTCACGACGAAATCGTCGATTCGGATACTTTTTTACCCGAGAATATCGCGAACGCCATCGCGACAAAGTCGAAGCATTTTTCAAGCTCGCCTGGGCGACGCACGCCAAGCTGCCGGAGTTCATCCACCTTTGCATCGCGCGCCATAACTTTGAAGGGACGCACCGCTTGGGCGACGTGAAGGCGCCGACATTGGTGTTGATCGGCGAAGCCGACACGGTCGGCAGCAATCACATCGCGCAATCGAAAGTGCTCGATCGAGCGAATTCCCGGCGCTGAGATGAAAGTTCTAAAAGGACAGTCGCACGGCTTCTTTGGCAGGCGCCGGAAGAGACCAATGCCGTCATTCTCGACTGGGTGAAGAAGCACAGCGCGAATTAGGACGGCTTCGTGAACGCTTAGCCTAGGAGCCACGACTCCAACGCCTTGTTGTATTCCGCGGGCTTTGCCGCTTTCATGCCGTGGCCGACTCCTTCCCAAAAATCAAATTTGACTTGCGGCGAGGCGATGCGCTGAAGATAGGCCATCTCCTCCGCGCATGATCGCGCCCGGCTGAGCGGCTTTGTTGTCGGCGACTAGCAGCATCGTCGGCACGGCGATGCGTTTCAAATGATCTTCAAAAGCGAAAGCCCAATCGCGGTTGTCCGTGAGCAAGCGGGTGAGCGCGTCGGCTGAAAAGTGATGGTTGCGGTAAACTTCCATGTCTTCGTCGGATTGTGAAAGGCCCTTTTGCCTGGCTTCGGCGCGAATCTCCGCCTCCGGCTTATTTCGCCGCGCCAACGCGCCGGGCAGCGCGGTCATGAAAGCGTGGAGCATGCGCCAGAAGACGGGATCTTCGAGGAAGGCCCGCGAAATAAGATCCGGCGCATCCGATGCCAGGACCGTGCCGATGTTACCGCCCCAAGAATGGCCGACATAGGCGGGTTTGCGCAGCTCCAGGTTTTTGATGAGCTGGCGAACATCTTCGGTAAAATCGCGCAGGCGATAAACCGGTTTGCGGTTTGTCGGATTTGCCGTGGCCGCGCAGGTCCGGCGCGACGATGTGAAAACGGCCGCGAAAATATTCCGCGACGGTTGACCAGCTGGATGCAAAGCTGGTCCAGCCATGGACTAACAGGAGATCGGGTTTGCCGGTCTCTCCCCACTCTAGATAGTGCAGCTTGATTCCTTGCACCTCGGTGAATTTGCTCTGAGGTTTTTCGCCGCTTGCCATGATGAACCTCCGCGATCGAGATTAGGTGTCCATTACATCATAAAGAACTTTTGCTTCCTATGTCTTTCGTTAAAACGCTCCGGACACTTTTCTCAAGTTGACAGCGGCATACACCGTGATGGTAGCGAGAACTCGTAGATGAAATCGATCAGGCTCTTCAAAGCGGCATCAAACCGGAGGTTTGTGTGAGAAGATCTCCTAGCATTTGTCGTCATGGTTTCTCTTTACTTGTCCGGTGCGGTAACTCAAACGTTGGCGGCTACGGCTTTTGATGAGAAAGCGGTAGCGGATTTCTATCGAGGCAAGACGGTTCGCATCATCGTCGGGTTCTTCCGCCGGCGGCGGTTACGACGCCTACTCGCGCCTGATCGGCCGCCATCTCCAAAAACATATTCCGGGAAATCCCAGCGTCATTGTCGATAATATGGCCGGCGCCGGCAGCATTATCGCGGCCAACCATATTTTTAACGCCGCGCCAAAGGACGGCACGGTCATCGGCAACATCAGCGGCCAGATTATTCTGGAACAACTGTTCGCCAATCCGGCAGTGCAGTACGATCTCGGCAAGTTCCGTTATCTCGGCGTGCCGATCGGTGAAACCTATCTCTTGCTTTTGACGCGGAAGCCCGGCGTCACGAAGTTCGACGAACTGTTAGGAGCGAAGGGGAAACAAGTTACCCTAGGCGGGATTCCCGGTTCGACGGTGGAACAAGGGCCGATTCTTCTCCGCGATCTCCTGGGAGCGAATATCAAAGTTGTCAGCGGTTACAAAGGCACCGCCGATATCCGCTCTGGCCATAGAGAGCGGCGAACTGGACGGATTCTTGAACAGTTGGGAGTCAACAAAGATTACGTCATTGGATAAAGTCAAAAGCGGCGAGTGGCTCATTCTCGCGCAGCTGGGCGACAATCCGATAACCGAACTGCCGGCCACGAACGTGCCGACGATACCGCAGATCGCGAAAACCGAGGAACAGCGCCAGCTGCTCCGCTTCGGCGCCGCTGCGCCCAACCAGTTCGGCAAAGTTTACGTCGTGCCGTCGGCCGTGCCATCAAGATCGGAGCGCCGCCCTCGAGGCAGCGCTGACGAAAACTTTGTCGATAAGGAATTCTTGGCCGACGCGGACAAGGGAAAGCTCGAAATCGCCCCGGTATCAGCGCAGCAGGTGCAAAAACTGGTGACGGATTTTCTGGGTTTGTCGCCCGACCTCAAGGCGAAGCTGCGCAAGATGTTGAAACCGTAACGTAGATTTCGCCGCGGTTTTGACAAGGCACAACACGCGGTGATAGCTAATTGAGCAGGTAGTAACCCATATATCATCACGGAGGATTGAGTCTGGCGCAGCGTGTTTGATTCAAGAAGGAAGTTCGCATGGGACTATTGGACGGAAAGTGGTGATCGTGACGGGCGGCGGGCATGGCATTGGTCGAGCCTATTGTTTAGGGATTGCGCGCGAGGGCGGAACGGCGGTCGTCGCCGACATCGATGATAAGGCGGCGGACGGCGTCGCCGAAAGCGATCAAGGACAGGCGGCGGCAAGTCGCTGGCGACGAAAGTCGACGTGGCGAATTTCCCAGCTGCCAGGAGATGGCGCAGAAAACGCTCGATGCTCATGGCAAAGATCGATGGGTTGGTCAATAACGCGGCTATTTTCATGAGGCGTGCCGGCGGAAAAAGGCAGTTGGCAAGAGATCACCGAAGAAGCTTGGGACCGGATCATGGCGGTCAACGTCAAGGGACTGTGGCTGAGCAGCCGCGCGGTGGTGCCGGCGATGCAACAGCGCAAACAGGGCAGCGTCGTCAATATTTCCTCGAACATGGCGTTTAACGGCGGCTTGACGATGATGCACTACGTTACATCGAAGGCTGCGGTGGTTGGGTTTAGCCGTGTCCTAGCGCGCGAGCTCGGTCCGGATAACATTCGCGTGAATACGTTGGCGCCGGGCGCGACGATGAGCGAGAGAAAGCGACGGAGAGCGCGCTCAAGAATTACGAGCGCTCGGCTTCGACCAGAATTCTTAAACGGATCGAGCAGCCGGAAGATTTGGTCGGCACCGCTCTCTATCTGCTATCCGACTTAAGCACCTTTGTGACCGGGCAAACGATTCTCGTTAACGGCGGCGCGGTGCTTCATTGAAAACAGGCAAAGGCATTGGCAACAGGCAATAGTGAGTGTAGGGCGAAGCATGTTTCGCCCGTTCACGAAATCGAAATCGGCAATCCAAAATTCATCAGAGGAGATATCGCTATGGGATGGGTAGACGCTGACGCGCATGTCGTTGAAAGTCCGCTGACGTGGGACTACCTGACGCCTTCGGAGAAAAGTTTCGGCCCCAGTTGTTCAAGCCGGAGGACGACAACCAAAAGCGCACTGGGTGATCGACGGCAAAATCCGCGGCTTGTTTCGGTTCACCTTTAGCAAAGCCGATCTCGACGAAGAAATCCGCCGAGATCGGCCGCGATATGGCGACCGACATGGCGACGCGCGATCTTGCCGACGTCGCGCGCGCGGGTCAAACATATGGACGAGTTGGGAATCGACATCCAGGTTCTCTACACGAGTATCTTTCTCGACCAGGTGACCGAGCGCGCCGATACCGAGGTGGCGCTTGTGCGGCGCTTACAATCGCTGGATGGCGGATGTTTGGAAACAGAGCAAGGGGCGCTTACGCTGGATGGCGAACTCTGCCGCTGCTCAGCATGCCCGACGCGCTCGACCAGCTGAAGTTCGCCAAGGAGAACGGCGGCTGCGGGGTTTTCATGCGCCCGCTCGAAGGCGCGCGCCAGATCAGCGATCCCTATTTCTTTCCGCTTGTACGAGCAAGCCGAGAAAATGAATTTCTGCATCGGCCTGCACCAATCCAACGGCAGCGCGCGCGGCGGTGGATATGATGGTCAATCCCGACGGCAGCCGCGACTTTTTCAACCAATATCAGAATTTTCAACGTCGGCGCGATGTTCCGCCTCATCAATTGCGGCATCCCGCAGAAATTTCCCAAGCTCCGCTTCGGCTTCATCGAAACCGCGGCGACGTGGGTGCCGTGGGTGGTCTACGAGCTGCGCCGGCGCTTGGACAAAGTCGGCAATCGGTTGCCCGATGATCTGCTCGAGCGCTGCGGCATCTTCGTCACCTGCCAGATCGGCGACGACGTGCCGTATCTGATCAAAAGCTGCATGGGCGAAAACACTTTGATGATCGGCACCGATTTCGGCCACGCCGACTCTTCCACGGAGTTGGATGCGTTGACGACTTTGAAAAACAGCGGCGGCATCAGCGCCGCGCAGCACAAGAAGATCGTCGAGAGACAATCCGCGGGCATTTTACGGTTTAGCGTGAACCACTAAGACATCTGATCACCGTTAAGAAGGCGGCTAGTGTACTGGCGTCCGACCCGATATCGTACGGTGATTTTCGCTCTCGCCGTGTTCTTAATGTCGTCTCCACCGCGAGTAGAACGGACCACTGGCATGTGCAAACTGTCTCACCCGATCATTATCCGCTCGCATCCATATCAAAACCTATTCGATCGGCTGGAGTAAAATGACTCCTTCGTCGCTTGACCGCGCTGCTCCAGAATTGATATCAGCAGCCCGCCGGGGTCTTGCGCGTTCAGGCGCGAGATAATACACCACAAGAAAACCGTTCGAGGAGATCAACCATGAAAAACCGGTTCGACGGCGGCAACGCCATAGTCGAAGCATTCCACAAGCTCGGAGTCGAATACATCCTGTCCTCGCCGGGCACCGAATGGGCGCCCGTCTGGGAAGCGATGGCGGACCAGATCCACCGGCAAGAAGGACGGTCCCAAGCTGCTTGGACGTGTGGCACGAAACGCTCGCCGTCGACATGGCCGCGGGCTACACGCTGGCCACCGGCAAGATGCAAGGCGTGTTGCTGCATGCGGGCGCCGGCCTGCTGCAGGGCGCCATGGGCATGCACGGCGCCTTTGTCGCCGGGGTCCCGATGGTGGTGATCTCCGGGAGTCGATGACCTACGGCGAGCAGCCGGAGTTCGATCCGGGCGCCCAGTGGATGAACAACTTGAGCATCGTCGGCGGCACGAGCAACCTGGTCGACTCGATCGTCAAGTATTCCTCTGTCGCGGGCAGTGTCTACACGCTCTACGAAAGTATCATCCGCGCCGGCGAGCTGGCGCAGCGGCAACCGACCGGACCGACGTACCTGTCCGTCTCGACGGAAACACTGATGGCCGGCTGGACGCCGCCGGCCAATCCACGCACGAGTTCCGCCCGCGCCGCGCGTCCTGACCGCGCCGGAGGACATTGAAAAGCTCGCCGCCCAGCTCTCCAAGGCGAAGCGCCCGGTCGTGCTCACCGAGGGCGCCGGCCGGGAGGTCGAGACCTACGAGGCTCTGGTGGCGCTGTGCGATATGTTCGCTCTGCCGTTGGTCGAGAAGCCCGGCGCTCTGTTCGCAAACTTCCCGAAGGATCATCCGCTCTATCAGGGCACCGAAATCAAACCGTTCTGGAACGACATGGATTTGGCGATCGTCGTGCGGGCGCGCGCCCGTGGTATCCACCGAGCAACCGCCCGCCCAAGGCCGTGGTCGCCATGGTCGACGAGAGCGCCGCACAATTCGGCGATGGTCTACCAGAGTCATCAGGCCGACATGTACCTCGAAGGCAACGCAGCGCAGACGCTGCGCGATCTGGCAAATGCCGCTACCGTCGATAAGGCTGCGGTGGAGGCTAGGCGCAAGGAGCTCGCCGCTGCGCACGATGCGACGGTCGAGAAAGAAATGCGGCGCAGGCGGCGGCGCGCAGAAGACACCGATCGATCCGGTGTGGCTGTGCGCATCGCTCAACGCGCAGTGATGCCCGACGACACGATCTACATCGACGAGGTCACCACACACACGGGTCTCTTGCGCCAACATCTCGTGTGGAACAAGCCTCAAAGTCTGTTCACCCGCCAGGGCGGTCTCGGACAGGGTCTGGGTCTTTCGCTGGGTATCAAGCTCGGCAAACCGGAGCGGCAGGTTGTTACCTTGATCGGCGACGGCGCATTTCTCTATAACCCGGCGCTCGGCTGCCTGGGCGCGGCGCGCGATTACAAACTGCCGACCTTGACGGTCATCTTCAACAACAAAAATACGCCGCGATGCAGGGCATGCATCTCAAAATGTATCCGGACGGCATCGCCGCGGAGATGGATCTCTACCACGGCACCCACATCAACGCGCCCGACTTCGTCAAGGTCGCCGAATGCGTCGGCGGTTACGGCGAGCAGGTGACGGATCCGGAAAAGCTCCAGGATGCGCTGAAGCGCGGCCTCGAAGCCAACCGAAGCGGCAGGCCGGCGATCATCGACGTGATCGTCACATAGATGATACGGAAGCGGCGGTTGTTCGGCGCAAGCAACCGCCTTCACACGCTCTATTAGGAACCGCGTAAATTTTCTAACGCCTGGTGAATTCCGATCATCAGCGTGTTCTCGCCTTTGTAACTCTCGATCAGGCCACGCCGACTCATCCCCAAATTGGACGTGCTGACGACACTAAAAAAATAGCGGCGCATCGCCGCCGCGCAGCACAAGAAGACTGTCGAGGACAACCCGCGGACGTTGACACGAGCATGTGCCAGAGCCTGACCAAGGGTATTGGCTATACCTGCGAGAAGGATTAATTTACAACTTGTAGATAAAACAAAAAAGCACCTCCGAGATTTTTGAAACTCAATATCGCTGGTCAGTAGACTCAATGGTTATGCGTCTGGGGCAGAATGAAGCAACAGCTATTAAAGGTGTTGCTGAACTGAGCCGGTCTGAATTGGTCGTTGTTGCTGCGGCGACAGCAACGGTCAAATAATATTGGTTTCAGGCAAGGTTTCGACCAATTACAGCAAAATCTGAAAGGGGAATTGCAAATGGCTACCAATTCATCGATAGCACTTATTACAGGAGGAACGAGCGGTATTGGCCGGGCGGCAGCCAATAAACTGGCCCAGCTTGGCATCCATGTCTTAGTCGTAGGCCGCAATGCGCGAGCGCGGCGAGAAGACGGTTGCGGAAATCCGTACAGCAGGAGGCAAAGCGGATTTTATTTCGTCTGACCTGCGAGATGCGTCGAGCGCGCGCGAAGTGGCGAGAAGAGCGGTCGAACTCGGAAACGGCCATGTCGATATTCTGATCAACAATGCCGGGAGTCTTCCCGTTCGGGCCGACGCATGAAATGACGGAAGAAGTGTTTGATAGCGTGTATGCGCTCAACGTCAAGGCGCCGTACTTCCTCGTCGCGGAACTGGCTCCGCTGATGGCGCAGAGAGGCAAAGGGGCAATCGTCAATGTATCGACGATGGTCGCCGATTACGGGGCGGCCGGCATGAGCCTCTATGGATCGAGCAAGGCCGCCATCAACCTGCTGACCAAAGCGTGGGCGGCCGAATATGGCCCGAGCGGTGTCCGCGTCAATGCCGTGAGCCCTGGGCCTACGCGCACGGAAGGCACGGACGCAATGGGGGAGGGGCTCGAGCAACTGGCTGCCCAGGCGCCGGCGGGCCGTCCGGCTACAGCGGACGAGATTGCTGAGGCCATTGTCTTCTTGGCGACGGATCGTGCCAGTTTCATTCATGGCGCAAAACTCGCCGTCGATGGAGGGCGCACGGCCATTTGAGTCTTGGCTATAACCCTTTGATTGACGCCTAACAACACGTTCCAGCGGGAGGCAGCGAAGCGCAGTTTTCATGGTATCTTTGAATACCGTTCGCGGCCCCGCTGAACGTGAACGGTTAGGCAGAACGGACGTCATCCTGGGGTCGCGCACTGCAATCATGGCGCATCAGAATCAGCACGTGAGCCGTGATCCCCCATTTGTCGGAGCCCTGTGATGCCTAACGTGAGCCGCAAGAAACAAAAGGAACGGAAAGAAAGAAACATCATGAGGAAGAGCGGGTCTCAGAAAGGAAAGTCTCCATCTCGGATGATAGACGAGAGGATCAAGGAGCTGGGCGACTGGCGGGGCAAGATGCTCTCCCAGCTCCGCACATTGATCAAGCAAGCCGACCCCGAGGTGGTCGAGGAGTGGAAGTGGAGAGGGTTCCGGTGTGGTCGCACGCCGGAATGATCTGCACCGGTGAGACGTACAAGAACGTCGTGAAGATGACCTTCGCCAAAGGGCGCCTCGTTGGAGGACCCTTCAGGCCTCTTCAACTCCAGCCTCGAAGGCAACACCAGGCGTGCCATCGATTTCCATGAGGGCGACAAGATTGACGAGAAGGCGTTGAAGGCGCTCATTCGCGCCGCCGTGGCACTGAACACGTCGGTGCGAGCTACCGCTCGCCCCGTCCGCTCTCAGAAGAGACCAAAGAGCGCTTGAGGGGCGTCGTGTAGTCGAGCCCCAACAAGGCGCTCCAGCCGACGTTTTTGGCCTTTCGGCCAAAACGCGGCTGAGCTTGTTCGTTCGGCACCGACCGCCCGCTCGCTGAGTGGTTACTTCCTGCGCGAAGCTGGCCCAGGAGAATCTGACTCAAGGCCCCCGCCGGTTCCATACACGATCGTCCGCGCCACGCAGTTCTTTGGAGGTTCGTAAGGCAGCATCTTCAAAATCGGCAACCGAAGGGGCAAGTTCGGTCTCGGTTGCCGCCAACGCCAGGTACAGCTCCACGCCGCATGCCGGATGATGTCGCTGCCGTCGTGGCCGAGGTCGCGGATCAAGGAACCGTTGAACGGCACAATCGAAACTGGCGGGTCCACGAACCGATCCGTCGCGATGAACTCGTTCGGAAATTTCTGAGCGCAAAACCGAGACGCGCGGACGGTGACCACGGACGCGCGGGCAGGGTCACTTCGGCACGCCGCGTGAACGATCAAAGTTCACCCACGGGCAATCACCCGCGCCTCGGCCCGACGCGTTTCGAGGACTGGCTAAGCCGCAACAACCAAACATGCGCTGCCCAGCGAACCCGGCCGCTGCGCTCCGGTTTTACCATCCACGCGTCCCGCGGGCCGGGTCGCTGATGATCGGCACCGACTGCGGCCTCGGGCGCCGCGTCCATTCGCAAATTGCAATGGGGCCAAGCTGCGCGCCCTGCGAGACGGCGCGGTGATCGTCAGCAGGAAATTGTGAAGTTGAATTCAAAAGTGCGTGTGCGGGATGAACGAGGGAACGTCCGAGCGTCTAGGTCGCGCTTAGCTCCAGCACGTGGAGCAATATCAAAGGTTAAAGATTCGAACCTGGATCTTCGTTCCGGAAGACGGCGTTCGACATTCCTAGGATAGTAGAGAGAACGCCGGATTTTCCTGTGAATTGGCGGATTCGACGCCGCAAATTCAAATGTTGACAAGTATCGGTTAGCTAGAATATTGAACACTCCAACGAAGAGTACTGCCGTCACCGACCAAAGGGGAATACGACATGGATACGATAGACCGGAACGACGCCTACACCGTTACTTCACTGGACGACTTAGCGAAGGTTTATGCCACGCCGTTGCCCCACATCGCCACCAAGGAAACCGACCACATCACCGAGGTCGGTCGCGCCTTCATCGCGGCATCGCCGTTCCTGGTGCTCGCCACCTCGAACGGGACCAGCATCGACTGTTCGCCCAAGGGCGATGCGCCGGGCTTCGTGCAGCTGCTCAACGACCGCACACTGCTGATCCCTGACCGGCCGGGCAACAACCGCATCGACGGGATGAAGAACCTGCTCGTCAACCCGAAAGTCGGGATTATCTTTATGGTCCCGGGATCGAACGAAACCTACCGCGTGACGGGCAGTGCGACGATCAGCACGGACCCGGAGTTGCTGAAGCGATTCGAGATGCGCGGCAAGCCGCCGCGCGTGGTCATGGTCGTCGATGTCGATGAAGCCTTCAATCACTGTCCCAAAGCCTTCGTGCGGGCGAAGCTGTGGGATGCAACGGCGCGGCCGAGCGGCGCGCCGAGCCACGGCGACTTCGCCGCCGCGCGCGACGGCAAGGATGCTGCCTACGCCAGGGAGTATAACGAGAAATATGCCGAGCGCCTGAAGACCGAGCTTTACTGACCAAATATGCTTCGATCGTTTCGACTAGCCCCGTTGGCTTTGCTCATTTTAGTGCCCCTTCTGGCCGCTTGTTCTCGCTCTCGACCGGAGGCGCAAGCAAAGGGTTCCACGAACTCAATCGCGCTGACTGGCGCAGGCGCGACGTTCCCATCAGTCCTCTACAATCGCTGGCTCGTGGTCTATCACGATCACAACCCGAAGGTTGCCATTACGTACGCGGCTGTCGGTAGCGGAGAAGGCGTTCGCCGTTTTATTGGGGAAAAGATTACTGATGGAGAAAAGGTCGATTTTGGCGCCAGCGATGCCGCCATGTCGGACGAGGAGATTGCCAACGCTGATAACAATGTGTTGATGGTCCCTGTTACTGCTGGATGCGTCGCAGTGGCGTACAACTTGACGGGCTTTCAAGGCGACCTCAAACTCTCGCGCCGCGCATACGCAGGAATCTTTAATGGCGAGATTAAAAAGTGGAATGACCCGCTGATCGTGCAAACTAATCCGGGGGCCAAGCTTCCCGACATGGCCATTTCACCGGTGGTTCGCCAGGACGCCAGTGGTACGACATTCGCGTTTACTAAAAATCTCGATGCCATTAGCGAAAGGTGGCACCAGCAGTTCAGCGCCGCGATGCTTGTCAAATGGCCGGGCAATCGATCCGAGCGAAGGGGAATCAGGGAGTGGCGGGCGCCATTGCAGGATCCGACGGAAGGATCGGATATGTTGGATACGAGTTTGCGCGAAAAATTGGATTGGATACCGCCGCGCTCGAAAACAAGGAAGGCAAGTTTTTAAAGCCGCGGCCAGAGAGTTGCCGCGCGGCATTGGCGGCAGCTGAAGTGCCAGAGAATTTTCGTGTTTTTGTCCCTGATCCTACAGGCAAAGAATCTTACCCGATCGTAACTTTTTCCTGGATTTTACTGCGCAAGAAATACCAAGACCCCGCAACGGCGAAGGCTTTGCAAGAGCTTTTTCAATGGTCTCTGCGGGACGGCCAGCGCTATGCTTCCGAGCTCGGCTACATACAGGTTCCGACTGCAATAGCAGAAAAGGCTCAAGTAGCGCTTAAAAGCATTGGGACCGAGGGTTAAGCGTGCCAGTGTGAAAGGGACAAGTGATCGGCCTCCAGACTCTTGGATCCATTTAGATGACGACCGATAGCGGCACCTAGTCCCGCCACCATCGCGGGACTGAAAATCCTCGTGGCGGCAGTTCGATTCTGTTTCTGGCCACATTTTTCTCTGTCTTTTGAATTCACTAGCCGCGGGTCTTTTTGCTTTGGGCGAGCACGCGCGTGGCGGTGCTGCTCTTCACTTCGTCTCCCTTTGCCCGATCAACCCCCGCCAAGTTCGTAGTGATTGTTATGCCGGATCCTATTCTTTCTAAATCGTATGAATCACTGATAAGAATGTATCGGTCACAGTGATCAGCTAACAAACCGATGGGCCCAACCGTCGCGTCGCTCGCCGGGCTCATCTGTTCAGACTTAAGGTCACGCGGCAGCAAAACGAAATCGAATACGTTGCAATGAACACGCCTTTAGAAACCAAAACTCCGCCGCTCGCCGCCAACTGCCTGGTCTGCGGCATTCCGCTCGTGGGTTTGACCGCCGTTATCTTGAGGTGGCGAGGCATTCGTCGAAGCCCGCGTAACCTCTAATTGCTGCACACAGTGCGGCGCCCACCTGGAGGAGGGCCGCCTCGTGGAGATGACGGTGGTCTTCGCCGATCTCTCCTCTTTTACGGAGATGACGGGCCGCCTCGGGGCAACGACCACCTATTCGGTGGTCGATGAGTTCCTGCGCCTGGCTTCGACCACGCTGATGAGCCACGGAGCCTTTATCGACAAATACATCGGCGATGCGGTGATGGCGTTATTCAACGTTCCGATAAAACGCGCCGACCATGCGGCGGCTGCGGTCGCGGCGTCTGCAAAGCTCCAAGAGCTTCTTCCCGAACTTTCCGGACGTCTGGGCATGCCCCTGCACGCTTCGATCGGCATAGCGTCGGGGTTTGCTCGTGTCGGGCGGCTGGGCTCAGATGACATCAAGGATTATACGGCTATCGGCGACGTCGTTAACCAGGCAGCGCGCCTGCAAGCGCAAGCCGGGCCACCGAAATACTCGTGTCACAGGATGTCTATCGAGAGGTAGCGTCAGCCTATCCCGGCGTCTCAGCCGAGACGCTCGTCCTCAAGGGCTTCCCGCAACGCACCGTGGCCTATCGGTTGAACGGCAAGCCGCGTTCTGTGCTCTCGGCTGCCTCGTGGATGCCTGAAGATCGGCCGGCGATGAACTGGAGTGCCGTGACGCTCGCCTTACTCGGCAGCGGCTGCCTCGGGAATATTGCCGCCGCACTGATGCTTGCCTTCGGTGGGGGCTCAGCGGGTGCGCTTTATGCGCTCGCACACTGGTTCGACAGCAGCCCCGCCCGCGTGCCCCTCCTCGTAGTGTCTACCTTGATCGCTGCAATCGTCCTGGTTTCACTCGAGCGTCAACGCCGCATGCGCCGCGACTGCATAGCCCGTCGCTCATGCCTTGAGATGACGCCTCAGGAAAGGCGCCAGGTTCGGCTTGCGGCCGGCTTAGCAGCAGCGTCTTTGGCGCTCATCGGCCTAGAACTCTTGATGCATTACGTAATAGGCCATCCGCTGGTTAGGCGACCTTCCTTATGAGATGACAGACATCTGGTTCTAAGGATGACCGGCAATGATCGGCGAAGCTTTTTGACTTCCTAACCACGAGGGTGACAAATGAACGCGTTTTTGCCGAGATGCTCTTCCGTCCGGGCGAACCACGAACACGAGCACGGCAGTCGACCGACCCACGTCCACTGATTGCGGCCTAGCCGGCCGCGTCCGCCCGCAAATCGCCTGCGTCAAGCTACGCGCTTGGCGCGCCGGCACCGCGATCGCGAGCAAGAAGTTGTGGAGTTGAATTCAAAAGTGCCCGTGCGGAATGAACGAAACAAAAACAAGAAAGTCTAGAAATAAAAGTTTGACCCTTAATTCCCCTCTTAACCGGGCCTCACCGTTGACGGCATGTCAAATTTGACATACAGTTGCATCGGTGACTTCGGGAGATAAACCGCTCGTCTGGCTAGAAGGGAAATCAAAACCCCGCCGTTGTCGCAGGCAGCGCGATTGGAAGCGGGATATTTGCTTCGGAGGCTAGCAACGGGGCGAAACGCTCGGCATGCCTCATTCTCGACCGCTGCCATCGATTGGTCCGCGATGCCATGAATTGCGGATCAACGACGAGCGAACGACGTGGCGGATCATCTATCGGATCGATTCTGATGCGATCGTCATTTTAGAAGTCTTCAGCAAAAGAGCAGAACCATGCCTAAAACGATTATTGACGTCTGCAAAAAGACGACTAAGGGAATACGATAATGCATAAGCAAAGAAAACGCGTTTAGCAGCGAAGGGTTGGAAAGTCGGCTCCGTCAAAGAATTTTTGAGTCTTTCCGACGAGGATTCTGCCTATATCGAACTGAAGATCCGGCTTGCGGCGGGATTGCGAAGACGACGGCAAGAAAGGGACTGTCGCAGCTAGATCTCGCGGCAAAACTTCCAGTCGAGCCAATCGCGCGTCGCCAAGATGGAAGCCGGCGATCCGTCGGTTTCCTTGGACCTCCTAATCCGCTCTCTTATCAGTCTCGGAGCGTCGGAGCGCGAGCTATCTCAGATTATCACGACCTCGCGAGCCGCATAGTCCAACGGCCATTCATTTTCAGGTTTTCGGAATTACGAAAACATGAAGGTTCGCCACGAATGCCATCA
>ERZ1370068.2408-contig-1560_pt1 | contig 80654 bp, 121 predicted proteins | sample MGYA00561227_ERZ1370068 | MGnify/ENA primary metagenome ERZ1370068 (study PRJEB38410, sample SAMEA6850437) | metagenome | study: Metagenomic assessment of the ecological functions of the soil: analysis of the soil microbiota associated with the...
AACGAGCTGATCTTTAGTCCAGGTGCAAGCGGCTTTACCATCAATGTAAGTAAAGGCCAGACCTTCACGATCAGCGGCACTGGAATCACGAATAGTTCCGGGATCAGCCAAAACTTGGTAATCGAAAAGACAAGTCATCTTGATGTGACAAACAGTGCGACGGTTGGGGAACTCACCATTTTTACCCTTCTGGGTGGCACAGGGTCGTTTGGTAGCGGAGGGGCGATCTTTTTCCGATACGAGCAGCGCCGGCAATGGCATATTTGTTGTCAACGGCGCTGCGGACGACTTCGGGAACGGCGCCGCAATCGGCTTTAGCAGCAATGCAACCGCCGGAAACGGCACTTTTACAGTGAAGGGTGGAGTGCATTGCTATAATTTTCTTTGTTGGCACTTCAACCGCCGGCAACGCTAGCTTTGTCATTGAAGGAGGGAACGGCGCCGGCTCCGTAGCCTTCTTTGGCTCTGATCCTGAAAAACCGACCGCTGGTAACGCCATATTTAATATCAACGGCGGCACCACTCCTGGGCGCGTTGGGCGGGTTTGTTCAGTTCTCCGGCGGCACTGCGGGCAGTGCGACCTTGATTACCAGCCCCGGGACAAATGGGGGCTTCGGCGGGTATATCCGCTTTCTCGCTAATGACGAGAGTGAAGCTCAGATCAAACTCTTCGGCGGCTCGCTCTCGGCTGAATTCGCCGGGGACGAGGCAACGGTAGCCGTTGGCTCAATTGAAGGGAACGCGCGGATTGCCCTCAGCGCCGTCGGCGCCAACCAAAAGTTTATCACCGGCAGCAATGACCTCAGCACGACCTTTTCCGGGACGATCACGGATTTGGGGGCGCTTTCGGTTCCACCGGTTCGCTGGAAAAGGTCGGCAATGGCACACTTCACTTTAAGCGGCACCAACAGCTACACTGGCGGCACCACGATCGAAGCGGGTATGTTGGTAGTCAATAATCGGACCGGTTCCGGGACTGGGAGTGGCCCGGTCCAGGTCAATGCCGGCCGGCTTGGCGGCAGGGGCATCATTGGCGGCGCAGTCGTTGTGGGAGAAGGAGCCGGCCCTGGCGCCGCCTTAGCTCCCGGACAACATAAAGGCAGGCAGAACACTCTCACCATTCAAGGCACGCTCACGTTCAATTCCGATGGTTTCTATGTGTGCGGAGTGAACAGCAAGAGCGCGGTTACCGACAAGGTTGTGGCCAACGGAGTCACAATCAACGGCGGGCAGTTTGTCCTTCGGGAGCCGCGCGGGTTTTCGCTAACCCCGGGGACGATGCTTACGGTTGTTAGTAACACTTCAGCCGACGCAATCAATGGTAGCTTCGCCAACTTGCCTAACAATTCCATTTTCAAGGTTGGCCGGAATAGGTATCAAGCCAACTACTCCGGCGGCGACGGCAATGATCTACGCTGACGGTTGTTCCTTGAGCCAGTTCACGCCACCAGCAACACCAGGCTCAAACAGCTAAACAAAAATATGACAACTCCAGACTTTAACAAAATTACTGGGGCCAGCCGCCTTTGCGACTCGGTTTTCTTTCTCATCCCGCTCGCCCTCGCCTTTCGGCTTGGTGACTTCGCCGCAAGCGAGCCGCTTGGTCGCGCGCGCACCTGAACAACGCCAACACCTTTCGCGTGACAACGCGCTCATTTTCCCAACACCACCGGCGGCGACAACATTGCCACCGGTGTCAGCGCCTTAGCAACACCATCGGCAGCAACAACACGGCCAACGGTTCGCTGCGCTCAATCACAACACAAGCGCGGCAACGAAACACAGCCACCGGTCTTTGCGCTCACCTTGAACGACACTGGCGGCAACAACACGGCCACCGGTTTCAGGCGCTCGTTGACAACACGACCGGTGCAGCGAGAACACGGCCATCGGTTGGGCCGCGCTCGGTAACAATACAATCGGCAGTGGTAACATCGCGTTGCGTTTCAGCCGGTCATTTCACCACGGGCAATAGCAACATCGATATTGGTAATGGAGGTAGGTGGGGAGTCCAGAACGATCCGCATCGGGTACGAAACCAACCCATAGGGACACATTTATCCCGGCATCAATGGAGAACCGGTTCCAACCGGTATACCAGTTATCGTAGACGCCAACGGTCATCTCGGCACGACCACATCCTCTGCGCGTTTCAAGGACGCGATCAAGCCAATGGACAAATGAGCGAAGCGATCCGAGCTTAAAAACCCGTCACCTTCCATTATAAGCACAAACTTTTGATCCGCAGGGCATCCCGCAGTTCGGCCTTGTCGTTGAGGATGTCGTAAAGGTTGATCCCGATCTCGTGGCGCGCGATGAGGAAGGCAAGCCTTACACGGGCACGCTACGAGGCGGTGAACTCGATGTTACTCAATGAGTTCCCTGAAGGAAAGCACAAAAAGATTGAGGAGCAGACGAAGACCGTCGAGGAACAAGCAAACAAGATAGACGCACAGGCGGGCAAGATTGAACGACTGGAGGCGGCGCTGGAGAAGATGAGGGCGCGGCTCGATGCCAAGGCTCTGACGCGTCGTGCCGCTCGTCCTATTCGTTCATAACGCCGCTAATGGCGTGTCCCCGCGCTCCGCAGCCAGCCACACTGCTGATGATCGGCCGGGAGTATGAAGATGGCGCCCATCAAGGCTCCAAGCGCTCCTACAGTCGTTAGGCAGTCTCAAATCGAAGCGGCGCGCGAAACCCGATCTCTCAGAGACCAGCTCACGTTCCTCGTATTGCCTTGAAATCATCGCCGCTTTCTGTTGCGATCGAGGAATGAAAAGGCTCTTCCTCGTCATCTGCGTCTTCTCGTGCTTGATCGCAGCCCATTCGTTTGCCGGAAGCGCGACCTGGAGCGCTAATCCAATCAGCGGCGACTGGAATACCGCTGCGAATTGGACGCCGAATACGGTCCCGAACGGTCCCTCTGACACCGCGAGTTTTAATGGTTCCAGTATCACCAGCATCTCGCTCTCGGGTCCAATTGAGATCGGAGGGATCGTGTTTAACGCTGGGGCGAGCGCGTTTACCATTACTTGCCCCGAAAGCCTGACCGTGAGCGGCAGCGGGATCACAAACAACTCTGGCGCGGCCCAAAACTTTACCTCGAACAAGTTTTTTCCCAATGCTGTTCACAGGTTCGGCGACGGCAGGCAGTGGGACTGTCTTTACCAATGACGGAGGTAAGATTGAGTTTGACGATACTTCGACTGCGGCCAGTGCAACCTTCATCACCTACGGCAGAGGTATCAATGGAGCCACTACGATTTTCCGTGATGATGCCACTTGCGATACCGCAACTTTTACAGCCAGGACGGCGGGACCACTTTCCCACACGACGGGGCTAACGCGACCTTCATCAACAATGCCAGCGGTGACACCTTTTTCGGCGCCGATGCTCGGGCGGGAAATGCTACCTCATCGCCAATAGCGGCGGCACGGTCGATTTCAGTGGTGGATCGAATGGGGACAGCGCGCGGGTCGAAATCTTCGCCGGTGGCTCCTTGTATCTTCCTGACGCCTTCGAACTTCAGCTCGGCTCGATCGAGGGGGAAGGTCTAATCGAGACTGGCGACACCACAGTAACCGTGGGCGCGAACAACCTGAGCACGGCGTTTCGGCGGATTGATTCAAGATACAGTTACCGAAGGAACATGGTGGAAAGCTTATCAAAGTAGGGAGCGGCACCTTCAGACTCACCTCCGCTAACACTTACAGGAATGGCACGGTGGTTTCGAGCGGCACGCTCAACGGTGACTAATAGCACTGGCTCGGCGACCGGGGTTGGTGAGGTCTCGGTCGAAGGCGGCATTCTCGCCGGCAAAGGGATCATCGCCGGGGCGACAACCATCGGAACCGGCAGCGGCGCAGGAGGCTTCGCTTCAACCGGGCAAAGGCGCGAGCAACCCGACCACTCTCACGATCCAGAACGCCCTCACCTTCAAGAGCGATGGCACCTATACTTGGAAACTGAACACGAAAAAAGCCAAAGCCGACCAGGTAATCGCTAATGGAGTGACGATCGAGAGCTGGCGCGCAGTTTGATCTCAACACCGTCGGAAACAAGAAACTGACCGCGGGCAAAGTCTTCACCGCCATCAGTAACACCGCCGCGACTCCGATCAGCGGCACCTTCGCCAACCTGGCCGATGGCTCGACCGTCACCGTCGGAGTGAACAAGCTTCAGGTGAGTTACTCCGGCGGCGATGGGAATGATCCTGACGCTGACTGTGGTGCCAGTAAGAGCAACTCAGGCAAATCGGCTTGATCTCGTTGCCGCGTTTCTGCTGCTATCGGCTGATGAAAATCTCCCTGTTCTCCGTTCTCATCCTGTTCTTGGCATCGAGTGTCACTCACGCCGGCAGCGCGACTCCAACACCAGCCCCGGCACCAACGACTGGAACACCGCGGCTAACTGACTCGGCGACGGTGCCAAATAATTTACAGGATGATGCCACTCGATGTTACTAAATCAAAGCAACATCAGGTGTTGGCGCCGGTCACGGTGGACCAGATTATCTTTAATCCCGGGGCTAAAGCGCCAGTACTGATCAGCTTCGGCAGCACCTCCACCAGCTAATTCTCGCGGGATTATCAATAACGCGGGAGTAACCCAAAATTTTGTAAACATGTCGCTGCGCCTGTCTCCGGTTCCATTTCTCTCAGTGGCGCGCGTTTACTGTGGGAGACAGTGTCACTTTCACCAATCAAGGTCAGGCAGATGGAAGCTTTTGGGCGGTGAACTCACCCTGACTTCCGGTACGACTTGGGGCGAGCAACGGTCATTAAATCAGGAAGGCGGCGAGACGATTTTCCGGCTGGTGCCACAGCGCGGGACACGCCACGATTACCAATCAAGGCGGCACCCATCAGAGTGGCGCTGGTGGCGGCACCGTGTTTCTCACGACCGGTGACAATGAAGCAACCGCAGCGAACGCTACCTTCATCAACAAATGGCAGTCACATGGAGGTGGGTGGCGTGACTATCTTCCATGGCTCCATGAGCGTTGCCAAGTCAACTCTGATTGCTAACAGCCAGAAACGGTAAGGTGGTGGTGGCACAATCGAGTTTGACTTCGTCTAAGGGCGGCATCGCCCGGGTCGAGGTGTTTGATAATGGAACCCTCGATATCGCGTCATAAGCCCGGGGACGTTAAGCATTGGTTCGCCTGGAGGGGGATGGAAAGCTCGGTGGAAATAGTCTGCGCGTCGGTGGCAACAATCGCACCACCGCCTTTAGCGGCTTGATCCAGGACGGCGGAATTTTGGGGGCGCCGGTGGCTCCCTTGGTCAAGACCGGATCGAACAACCTCACCTGGCTAGCTCAACACATACCGCACGACTGGTAAATGGCGGAAGGCTGTTAGTCAGACCTCGCTGGCCACCGGCAGTGGCCCCGTGTCGTCAATGAGGGCATTTCGACTGTCGGAACCATTACCGGTCCTCTCACCTGTGGCAAAGATAGCGGGAGCGGTGCTCTTCTTGTTCCAGAGGTCGGTCTCCCGTTCGCGGTTGAGAACGCCCTGACCTTTCAACGCTGGCGGTGTTTATGACTGCAGCCTAAACAGCAGCAATCAAACGACCAGCGACCTGACCGCCAACGCGGAATACCATCAACAGCGGCGCGCAGATCTCGCCTCGGACCTCGGGATTAGCACTCTGCCGCCAGGCACCGTCTTCACCATCCTAGCCAACGCCGGCCACCCCGATCTCCGGCACCTTCGCCAACTCGCCCGACGGCGCGACCGTCAGCGTCGGCAGTAATACTTTCCAAGCTAACTACGAAGGCGGCGATGGGAATGACCTGACGCTGACGGTGGTGCCGTAGGCGCGCCTGTTTTCTCTGGCCTTTACCGGGCCAGCTTTGCGACAATGGGCGGTTATGAAAACGCCTACTCTGATCCTATTGCCGGACTTGCGTCCTCGCTAGCACCAGTTTCTGCCGTTGATCCGCCGCCGGATCGGAGGCCATGAAAACGCCTGCTCTAAAACACAGCGGCGGTGCGATGCCCATTCCATTCAGTCCTCGCCTGCTTGGTATCGCGCCGCACGGCAGTCGGTTGCCAGAAGCGCTCTATAGCAACGACCACGGCAGGGAAACACCGCCACTGGTGACTATCGCGCTCGCATCCAACACCAGCGGTGCGGACAACACGGCGCATGGCCGGTGCTCCTGCGCTCTATAGCAACACCGGCGGCATGACAATACGGCCACCGGTCCGATGCGCGCCATTCAGCAACACAACCGGCTACCAACGAACACGGCCAATCGGTATGTCAATTCGCTCTAGGTTCAATACAACTGGCGACGGCAACACGGCCGACGTGCCAGTGCGCTCTCAGTGCCAACACCACCGGCGACGGCAACACGGCGAACGGTGTGTGTTGCGCTCTTGTCCGAACACCACGCGGCTGCTAAGAACACACGGCCATCGGTGATGGTGCGCTCGCGCGCAACACAACACGGCGAGCAAAACACTGTTAAGCGGTGTTGACGCGCTCGTTATACAATACAACCGGTAGCGTACAACATCGCACTGGGCTTTCAGGCCGGTCTAAATCTCACCACGGGCGATGTTACAACATCGAGATCGGCAACGCCGGCGTTGCTGCCGAGGCCAGCACCATCCGCATCGGCACGCAGGGAACCCAGACGAAACACGTTTATCGCCGGCGATCAGCGGGGCAACCGTTGCAACAGAGCGCAGCAGTTATCGTAGACGCCAACGGTCACCTCGGCACGACACACCTCCTCGGAGCGTTTCAAGGACGCGATCAAGCCGATGGACAAGGCGAGCGAAGCGATCCTCGCGCTCAAACCGGTCACCTTCCGCTACAAGCAAGAGCTTGACCCCGAGGGCATCCCGCAGTTTGGCCTCGTGGCCGAGCAAGTGGAAAAGGTGAATCCCGATCTGGTGGCTCGCGACGACAAAGGCAAGCTCTACACCGTGCGCTACGAAGCGGTGAACGCGATGTTGCTCAACGAGTTCCTCAAAGAGCATCGGCAGGGCGGAGCGCAAGAGCAGGCAGACTCATCAGCGCAAGTAGAGCTCCAGGCTCGCAGGCAAAGCAGGACCGCCACTCATTAACGGGCTTAAAGTCGGGTCTGTGGCCGCGAGCAGCGGAAGGAGATTGCGGCGCTCACGGCGGCCCTGAGGGAGCAGGGGCAGCACAAAACCAGAAGGTGAGCGACCAGCTAAGCACTGCTCCTCGTGTGGTGGCAAACGATTGATCCTGTGCAGGTTGTCGAGCAACCGCCTTTGTCGGCGTTTTAGCGCGTGGATTCTCGGCGCGGGGCTTGCCCGGCTGAAAAAGGAGAAGAAGTAAATGACAACTAACACTAAAACTAACGATGCCAATTGGCTTTCTTTGTGGCCATCATTTGCATCATCCTTTGGCCGGGTTTCTTCGATCAGTCCCCGCCTTCAATCTTATTGCTAACACCGCAATCTTCTACTTTGCAGCGCGGCTTTATCTGCTGCCTTTGGTTTCGCGCCTGCGAGCTCAACAGATTCTCGTCCCTATTCTCTTGCTGCATTCAACCCGGCACCTGGGTATGATGTTTCGACGCGAGGCGCCATTTATCCAGGCCTGCCCCTGGAGTTCGCCTATCCGGCAGGGTTCGGAGATCTGATAACAGCCATTCTCGCGTTCACGGCAATCCCGATGGTGCTGCGCGGTTCACCCTCGGCTAAGCTTAGCGGTGTGGGTGTTCAATATTTTTGGAACCATGCGATCTTCTGGTAGCGATTGTCACCGCCACGATTCACAATGCGCCCGTCTCAATGGGGCCAGCCTACTGGATCCCAGCCTTTTGGGTCCCATTGTTATTGGTAACTCACTACGTCACTTTTGTGCTTCTTCGTCGCGGCTGGGAGTCGTGAGTTAGTTACGGGTAACTGAATTCCTTAAGCTGATTACCTCTGATCAGGCTCCGGGAACGATGTGGTAATTGAAATGCGGGTGCCCGATTACACTTTGGAAGAGTCGCATCCAGAACGGCATCATCATCTCGGTGCGCGCGCGCCCCGAATATCACCGAGATCGATCACGTTTGTCGGTTGCCAGCCAAACCATTCACTCAAGAGTTGTGTGACTTGTTTCTTCGCCGCGACATCGTTCCCACAGATAAAGAGGTCGTGGCTGCCCGGGACCCGGGCCGGTTCGACCATGATCTCGCAATTCACGGTGTTAGGGGCCTTCACCACCAGGGCCTCCGGAAAGGCTTGTTGAATCCGCTCACCCAATGAATCAGTATTGCAAAACGCCATGATGATGGAGCCGTCATCGGTTGCCTGCAGCGGATCTGCGAGACGTCGATCAGGATCTTCCCGCGTAAGGGCTCTCTTGCCGACCAACTCAAGCGCGTCGAGGGAATGCGCGCCGCTGGGTACAACTGATCACGACCTCGCCAAAATTGGCAGCATCGCGAAAGCTTCGCAGAGTGTGCTCGCGGACCTAATGCCGACGCCCATGTGTGTGCCGCCTGATTGTTCGCGTCGCGCGACCCCAGCATCACTTCGTTGCCAACCTGCACGAGCTTCGTGCCAAGAGCGTTTCCAACCATTCCAGTTCCAAGTATTCCGATTTTCATTATCTTTCCTTTCCAAGTTCAAAGATATTTGATGACATATGGCTGACCAAGAATCAGCTGGCTCCTCGGACAATGCGCCAGCTTCCGTCTCGTCCAAAGCAAGATTAGCGGCGCTGTTCGCTTTCTAAGGCGCCGGCGCCGCCTGATCCTCGTCGGCGCCGGTGCGCTGCTTTTTTGTTTGTGATCATTCCATGGGCGTTCCATGCATTCCGGTACCGTCTCGACCGATGATGCCTACGTGAACAGCCACGTCACGTTTGTGGCGCCGCGGATAAGTGGACAGGTCGCGCACGTTTTGGTCGACGACAACAATCGGGTCAAGAAAGGTGATGTGCTGGTCGAGCTGGACCCGGAGCCCTACCGGGTTCAGGTAGCAATTAAGCAGGCTGCGGTGGATACAGCCCGAGCCAATCTCGTTGTCGCGGGAGGCGACCACTCGTAGCCAGATCGGCCAGACGCGCGGGCTTCGTTTCAAGCTGCAACACGCAATCGAAGATGTGGACAACCAGATTGCAATCATTCGCGCGCGGGTAGCCACCTTGGGAACAGGCCAAGGCGACACAGGTCCTGGCGCAGGCCGAGTTCGATCGGTCGAAGAAGCTTCTCGAGACAAAGGTCGCAAGCAAGGAAGTATACGATCAGAAACGCGAGCAACTGGATGTAGCCAACGCGCAAGTTAGACAGGCCTTGGAAAACATCTATCAGGCGCGAGCCGCGCTGGGTTGGCAGCGCAACCTGCGCAAGGCAATGACTTGAGCAGCGTTCCGCCCGACCTTGATCAGACATTTTCATCCGTTCGGGAAGCGCTTAGCGAGCTGATGCAAAGCGCCTCGCAGCTAGGTGTGGTGGCCTCCTCGTGGGACATGAAGCCCAAAGACGTCGTGGCGGAGTTTTACCGCCGCGATCCGGGTGGAGACATCAACAAGATCTACACCGAGATTATCAAGACCGCCCCGGGATTAAAACAGGCGCAGGCGGAGTTGATGCGAGCTGAACGTGACCTTGATGATGCGAAGTTAAATTTGCGTTACTGCAGGATAGTCGCCGAGATCGACGGCGTAATTACCCGTCGCAATGTCAATCCTGGAAACAACGTCCAGGTCGGCCAAAGCTTAATGGCCATACGATCGCTTCGCGACACGTGGATCGATGCCAACTTCAAGGAAGACGCAACTTCGTAAATTGCGCATCGGCCAACATGTGGTCATCGAAGCTGACATGTATGGCGGCAGACAAAAGTTTGGAAGGGCGTATCTCGGGCTTCAACTTTGGCACCGGTTCCACGCTGGCCTTGCTTCCACCACAAAATGCGACCGGCAATTTCGTCAAGGTCGTCCAGCGCTTACCGGTGCGGATTGACCTGACCAATTATGATCCGGACAAACTACCTTTGTTCGTTGGTCTTTCCGTCACGCCGACCGTCGATCTTGGGAGCAAACCGACAGGACCAAACGCGGGCCAATTCTTGCAGGAATCAGCAGCATCATCGGCGAAAGAAGCTTCCGCAGATAAGTAATGGCCGCTTCGTCCATCGCGGTTGCGAGTTACTCGCCAGCGGTTCCGCGGGTGGTCAATCCATGGATCGTCGCGGTAGCTGTTGTTATCCCCACTTTCATGGAGGTCCTGGATACGACAATTGCAAACGTGGCTTTGCGATCACATCGCGGGAGGACTGTCGGCCTGCCGTCACTGATGGTGAGTGGGTGATCACCAGCTATCTCGCGGCTAATGCGACCATCCTCCCGATCTCCGGCTGGCTTTCGACTCGGCTCGGGCGTCGTAACTATTTCTTGCTTTCGATCATGGTGTTTACAGTCGCCTCGGCGCTTTGCGGAATGGCGACGAGCCTGAACTATGCTAATCTTCTCCCGCGTATTGCAAGGGCTGGCGGGCGGCGGACTACAGCCGTCAAGCCAGGGAGCGTTTTACTCGACGCGTTTCCGAGGGAGAAACAGGGCGCTGCTCAGGCGGTTTTCGGGATAGCTGCTTTGTTTGCGCCAGTCGTCGGTCCCACTCTTGGTGGCTACATCACGGACAACTATAACTGGCGCTGGGTCTTCTATATCAATGTGCCGGTTGGGATTCTCGCGCTCATGATGTGCAACGCGTTAGTCTTCGATCCGACTATCTAAGAGCGCAAAGCGCTGAAGCCAGAAAGGGAAATCGGCGGTTCGACACTCTCGGACTCTGCTTTGCTCGCTCTAACTGGTTTCCTGGGAGGTCTTTACTCAGCAAAGGTCGGGAATGGGATTGGTTTGGTGGATCCGTTCCTCGTGGGTCCAAACACTAGCACTGCTGTTTGTTCTCGGTCTAATCGGATTGATTGTTCGCGAGACAAACCATGACAATCCGTTGATCAATTTCCGAACTCTGAAAGACAGAAATTTCTGCCTTTGCTGCGCTATCATCTTCTGCACGTTTGCCATTCTCTATAGCAACACCGTTAGTCTGCCGGCATTGACTACAGTCGCTCTTCGGTTACGATGCAACCAGTTCCGGCCTCGTGCTCTCGCCCGCTGGATTCTTCGCTATCATCGGTGCTTGCGATCGTCGGCCGTTTGTTAGGCCGCGGAGTCGATGCGCGCTACCTCATGGCCCCGGGTTTGGCAATTCTCGCGGCCGGAGGTTACTGGATGTCGCGGCTAAATCTCGATATCAGTCCCTGGCAGATTGTCTGGCCACGTGTGGTCTTTATTATTGGGTTATCCGCGATTTTCGCGCCGCTTAATGTGGCCGCGTTCATGCAACATTCCGCCGGAACTTCGTGGCGCGGCGGTTGGATTATTGGCGCTGCTGCGAAATGAAGGCGGCAGTGTTGGGACTTCGCTCGCTCAAACCATCCAGGAGCGGCGCGGATCAATTTCACGTGCTGCGACTTGGTGAGAATCTGGATCCGCTCAATCCGGCGCTGAATTCCGCATCTGCAACAAGCGCAACCAGCCTTTCTTCAGCAGACGGGCGATCCGGTGGCTGCGAAGCAAATGGCGCTACAAAGTCTTGCTAACTGCGTCGCGACCAACAATCGCTGGCCCTCTCGTATTTCGACACCTTCTTGATCTTCGCCCTGGTAGCCGTCGCCCTCATCGGCTTGGTTTTCTTGATGAAACGCTTCCGTCGCCGCCAAAGGTGCTCACGTGGCGGCGGAGTGAAGACGTGCCTATCCGGGGAGGGTTGCGCGATTTTTTCTTCAGACGACCGTTTTTCTGCTAGCTCATTCCGACCAAACTGTTACATCTGGCCCGAACTCCGCAGGCGGGCATCCCGCCTGACCATGAGTATAGAGAGTGACATTCAAACCGGCGCTTGAAATAATGGACGTCCGATGAAGCCAATTCGCCTCGAACTGGTTGATGGCGCGATCCTCATCGTCTACTTCGCATTTGTTCTCGGGATCGGGCTTCATGCTCAAACGCCACATGCGCTCGAGCACCGACTTCTTTTGTCGGGTCGCCTGATTCCGACCTGGGTGGCCGGCCTGGCTTTCTCTCGGCCAACCTCGGGGCGCAGGAAGTGATCGGCATGGCTGCCTCCGGGGCCAAATACGGCAATCATGACCAGCCATTTCTACTGGGTGGGCGCGATTCCGGCGATGGTCTTCGTCGGCGATCTTCATGATGCCGTTCTATTACGGCTCGAAGGCGCGCTCCGTGCCGGAGTATCTCAAGCTGCGCTTCGACGAAAAGACGCGCGGCGCTCAACGCCATGACCTTCGCGGTCATGACCGTTTTTTCCTCCGGCATTTCGATGTACGCGATGGCGCTGTTGCTCAATCTCATCCTCGGCTGGGATTTCAACGTCAGCGTCTGGCTCTCCGCCATCATCGTGCTGCTCTATATCTCGTTAGGCGGCCTCGACCTCGGCGATCTACAACGAGGTGCATGCAGTTCTTCCTCATCGTCGCTGGGTTTATCCCGCTCGTCTTTCTCGGGCTGCGCGACGTTGGCGGCTGGAGCGGATTGCAGACGCGCCTGGCGAAGTGGCCGACAGCGCAGCATTACGCGCCCGGCGCCTTACCCACTCATGGAGTTTCATGGGAGCGCCGGCCGATAATCCGATGGGGGTCGAGTGGTTCGCCATGCTCATGGGCCTCGGCTTCGTGCTCTCGTTCGGTTACTGGTGCACCGATTTCCTGGTCATCCAGCGGGCGATGGCGGCGGAATCGATGGCCGCGGCGCGCCGCACGCCGCTGGTCGCCGCCGTGCCGAAAATGTTGTTTCCTTTCCTGGTTATCCTGCCGGGAATGATCGCGATCGCCCTGACCTCAGCGGCACGGGATCAGCGGGTTCGCTTTGCCTAACGAAGCCGGACGGCTCACTCAATTACGACCTCGTCATCCCGCTGATGCTGCGGCACTATTTCCCTCCGGGATTCTGGGCCTCGGCCTGACCGCGCTGATGGCCTCGTTCATGTCCGGCATGGCCGGCAACGTGACCGCGTTCAACACGGTCTGGACCTACGACATCTACCAGGCACATATCCGACCCCGGACGAGCGACTCGACTCTGCCTGCGGATGGGTCGCGCTGCCACGGTGGTCGGAATCGTGGTCAGCGTCGGCGCGGCTTATTTCGCCGCGCACTTCAACAACATCATGGACCTGCTCCAGCTGGTGTTCGCGTTCGTGAACGCGCCGCTCTTCGCCACGTTCCTGCTCGGCATGTTCTGGCGACGCGCCACCGGGCACGGCGCGTTTGTCGGGCTGCTCAGCGGAATCCTGGCCGCGGCCGTTCATCATGGACTGACCCAGCCAGCCGGCGCGCTTACCCTGGTCAAGGGCGGATGGCTCGGCCACGTGCTGCGAACCTATCCGAGCGAGATGGCGCAAGAATTTTTGGACGGCAATCTTTGCCTGGACGACCTGTTTCGTGGTTACGATCCTTGTTTCGCTGATCACGCGACAGAAGAAATCGGACGCGGAATTGACCGGGCTGGTGTCCTCGCTCACGCCGCGCAGTCGAGACACGAGACGATCTGACACGAGCGCCCATTCATGCTCGGGATTTTCGTGCTCGTACTCGTGCTCATCCTGAACATCATTTTCTGGTAAAACCATGAGCTTCTTCGACCTCCGCCTGCCCCTCGGCTGGCTCTTCGTTATCCTCGGCGCGCTCGTAGTTTGCGGCGGTTTCTGGTCTCCGTCACATCAGAAGGAGGTCGTTAGGCGTTAATATCGATCTGGTCTGGGGCGGAGTGATGATCGTCTTCGGCTTGGTCTGCCTGTGGTTCGCACGCCGTCATGCGCGGAAGCGCGCCGAGGCGATCCAGCACAGATGCTAAAACGTAATTCCGGCTTCCACGCCCAGAACCAGGGCGTTCGCAATTCGATCGAGCCCGTTGAGGCTTGATCACTTACTGAAGGTTGGGCCGGAGGTAGAGCCAGGGCGTGATTTGAATCTGATGATTGAGCTCGATGTCCGTTTCATTCGTCCGCGCCGGCAGGACCGGCCGCGCTGCGCGTCATGAACGGAGTTGCTGAACCAGGCCGAATAAAATCCGAGCGCCGTCTTGTCGTTGGGCCGACAGGGGATCAGGCCTTCGTAAATCAATCACGCCATTCAGGTAGAAGGGAATCGGGCTTTTGTCCTCGTCCGGTGAAACGACGAAGGTGACAAAGCCATTGAGCCCGGTTTCGGGCCGGTTCGCGTTCCGCAAAAGCATCTGCTCGAACAGTAAGATAAAACCCGCCCTGGCCGGAATGTTCGCGACCGGGCTCACCACTGATGAAAAGATTTTCGCCGAAGGCGATTCTCGGGCCACGTCCGGGAAATCGCCGGTATGGACATAGCCGCCAAAGCTATAGCGGCTGGGCATCGACCATAACCCGTCGGCAGTTTTGTATCCGACTTCCGTCATGAGCAGGACTCCGTTGTTACCCCATCCAAAGTTTGCACCGTGCTTGGCGACGTCATCGCCGTTATTGGGATCGCCGTCATAAAACCCAAACTTCGCGTAGGTTTCATTGGTAGTGTGCACTTGCACGCAGACCGCCCCACGTCCCCTGGGGGTAGGCAGTAATGCCGTTCGGCATGTTGAAAAATGGCGCCGGCGGTTGTCCGCAAATGCCATTGTTCACAAACTGGCAATAAAATGGCGAACTCAAAAGTCCGGAAGTCGCCGTTATGCGTCCATAGGCAAGCTCAGGCGATCATCAAACAGCTTATTTTCCATTCTCATTTGCACCAGCCGGTAGGTCTGACCCCGCCGAAGATCTGTTGCACGCTGATGGCAGTTGCCGATCGAGTCCTGGGTGAGGCCGCGCCCTGACCGCTGCGAAACCGTGACGAGAAAATTCGTATTGAAATCCCGGCGATCTTCTCCAGATCGAATGAAACACCGAAGCCGAAGTTGTGCGAGATAAGTGAATCCGTGTTCGAGGCCGCCGACCGGATTGCCGCGCAGGTTCGGTGGTGTATCCGCCGGTGATTTCTATTCCGTAATCGTCACGTAAAGTCTGCCGAAGTCCAAACCAGTCGCCGGTGGCGTAATGCTCACTATCAAAGTGCGCTGGTTCCTCGGGCGGACATGCCGGGCACGCTGCAGAGGCCGTGTCGATGGACACGAGCACGGAAAGCGACGCGATGATCAGCCGGCGATTCATTTCGCTCTTCACCTCTTGTTAGCGAGACCAACTCATTCTTTCGGCGACAGCGGCAAGGACCGGAACGCTCCGGCGCGATGGCGAACCGTTCCTTTCTTTTGCTTCGGGGGATCAACTGAACTTATTCGTTAGTCGATCGTTAGTCGCCAGTCAGGCTTCCATCATGGGTCTTTGATGCCTGATGTAAGGCAGCGCCGAGCAACGTAAACGGAACGAGTGAGACCAAGAATGTCAGGTGATACCAAACCGGAAATTTGCTCCAGAGCAGGTAGTGATTAGGAATGAAAGAGCCAAGCAATACAACTCCAGTGAGCGTAGCCGCTCGCATCCGGTCCCTTTCCAATCCATGCGGCGACAAATCCGGCCGCGAGGGAAGAGACGGCTCCCAAGGCCAGCCGCGGCGAGCTTCATTGTAAAGGTAAAATTGAAGGCGGTTTCGGCCTCATGATAGTGCGGCCAGGAGGTGCGCAGGGGCAGATTGAGGACGGTGGCGACAAAGATCCAGGTGACCAAGGCGGCGAGAACAGCGCCAACCGTCTTGAAGGTCGAATGGGCGTTGGAGGAGCTATCGGGCTGGGGATGTAGCGAGGATATTGTATTCATATTAGTTTAATTGTAGTAGTCTAATTGTAATATGAAAGCTGAATTTTTATCCTCGGCGCCCTTCACCGCGGTGACCTGCACCCCTATGAAATTAAACGGCGGCTCAGCAACGCTCTGGTCGAGTGCTACACCGACGTCGACGTCGGCACCCTTTATTATGCCGTGCGGCAACTGGTCAGATCGGGGATATCGCGCCGACAAACGAGGCAGAAGGTTACGCGCGGCGGCGAACGCACGATTTATCGGATCACGTCTCAGGGCCGGAACCGCTTTCAGGAGCTTCTGCATGATCGATTTCAGGAAAAAGGAACCGTGGCCCAAACGATTTATCCGGCTCTGCTCTTCCTCCATCTCGCCCAGCTGCCAGCCGTGGCCGAGCTATTGCGTGAGCGCCTGCGTCAGACCGAATCAGCGATGGCAAAGATCAGGGCGATCAAAGAGCAGTTCGGCGCCGTTCTCGGCGAGCGGCAATTGTTATCTGATGGATCACCTCATCGAAGTGCGCCGACTCGATCGCCAATGGTTGCGGCGATTGCTCAGCAACGTGCAAACCGGAAAAGTGCGAGCACCGCAGCCTGCTGCAATCAAGCAGCTGGAGTCGCTTTCGGCGCCTGCGAAGCAATCATCCTAAGAGCCTGCATTGCCTACTAAACAAGGCGCACTGCGACAAGCCCTCCAACGATTCAGGCGACGAAAGATCGAGCGAGCCAAGAGCCATAAGGTTGACGTCTCGGGCGCCAGTCACGCTGTTTACGTCTCCGGGCTGAAGGAAGTCGCAGCTCTGATCGAAGAGGCTGCCACGCACGTTCAATAGACAGTCGCGTGTGCAGACGGAATGAGAGGAACTTCGTCGCCGTCATTCACTCGGCCGTCTTCACTCGCTCCATGAAACGCCGAAAGCTTCCCAAACCAGCTGGCGATTTCAGCTAAAGATTATACGCCAGCTTATGTGTCGGCTGGTAAAGCTGCATGTCATCCGCGCCCGGCACGATCATCATGATAATGCGACCGTACTCCGAGTTCCTCGATTGCGCCGCGGAACTGCGCTCCTTTCGCCCGCAACTCCTCCACCGTCGCCTCGATGTCATCGCACATGATCGAGATCGAATGCTGCCGCGGGTGATCGTAAGTCTTACCTTCCCAGACGCTGTGTGTGGGGTGCACACCCATCTCGCTTGGTCCCGATTTGAAGATCAGCCAGTCGTTATCCCAATCTTCGGCAACATACTTCCAGCCGAGGACGTCGCGCAGAAACGCCCGCGTTGCCTGAGCGTCGTCGGAGTAAATCAAGGTGTGAATCGAGGTGATCATAACATCGCAACTTAGATCAGCTGTCGCCCGACTTCTTCAGGCATTTTTTGATCTAGTGAGGGTATGCGTCTTAGGTTCTATTCGGTATTCACACTGCAGAAATCGTTGCTGTAGAGGCGACGCTCGCTGGTTCATCATTGAGTTTGCTGGTAAGAACGATGCGGGCTAGTAATGGTGGTCGTGACAGAATGAAGACAGAGGTCCGAGCGGACGCATAGGCTCCGAGGTCTGTATTACAGCCAGATTCCTAACGAGACGTGAGCCGGTTCCTATTCGTTTACTCGACTGCACCTCATCAATTCGCGACGAAATCTTACTCGTTCCATTCGCGGGCGGGCTGCTCAGTTCTTTCCGTCAGATGAAATTCGCAATCAAGAAATGGTAGTTAAGGCGATATCCGACCAAACCGGGTCGTCGGTACCCAGGCGCGATAATTTGGTGTCGACACTTGCCTGCGCCCGGACTAAAAAGCCTATGCGTGAGCCGCGCAATGCGTGGGCGCGCACGATTGTAGGAGGCGGTCATGGATTCCGTTAATGAGCAATCCTCACGATTTGAAGATCGGCTTCGCACGATTGTCGATACGACGCCGGCGCTGATTCATACCGGGCGGCCGGATGGTTATTTGGATTATTTCAATCGCGGCTGGCTGGATCTTATTGGGAAGTCATTAGACCAGTTGTGTGGTTGGCGTTGGACCGAATCGATTCATCCAGACGACGTCGATGGAATAGTTCAAAAATGGCGTGCGGCTTTGGCAAGCGGCGAGCCGTTCGAAGCCGAAGCGCGCGTTCGGTGTGCTGACGGAACGTATCACGCGTTTTTGCATCGCAAAGTGCCGCTCCATGACGAACACGGGAACATCGTGAAGTGGTTCGGATCGAGCATCGATATCGAGGACCGCAAGCGCGCCGAAGAACAGTTCCGCCGAAGTGACCAGGAGCTGCAAAGAAGCGAGTTTTATCTCGCCGAAGGGCAGCGCCTTGCCCATATGGGAAGTTGGGCCTTCGATGCTGCCGGCTTCGACTACTGGTCTCCTGAATTATTTCGGATTTACGGCCTCGAGCCAGCCAGCACAGCGCCTACTGTTGAGGAATACCTGGATTGCATCCACCCAGAGGATCGCGAGTTCATGGCAAACCTGATCAAGCGAGTCCTGGCGGACGCTTCGCCGTTCGATGCCACCAAGCGCATCGTGCGTCCCGATGGTGAGGTTCGGTACATTCGCTGCGTCGGTGCTCCCGTTGTCGAAAACCAAAAGCTGAAAAGGTACGTCGGCAGCGCCCTGGACGTTACCGAGCACGAGCTTCTGACCCAAGAGCTGCAGCGTCGCGAAGCGCATCTGGCGGAAGCTCAAAGGCTCAGTCACACCGGCAGCTTCGGCTGGAATGTAGCGACCGGAGAGTTGGTTTGGTCGGACGAGAGTTTTCGGATCCTGGGTTACGAACCGACCGTCAAACCAACGCTGGACCTAATATTGCAAGCGTGTTCACCCGGAAGATCGTCTCCTTGGTCGAGCGAGACAATCGAGAAGGTGAAGAAAGGTGCGAGCGTGGATCTCGAGCATCGATCTGCTTGATGCCAGATGGCTCAGGTCAAGCATGTCCATGTCATCGGACGTCCGCTGACGAGTCGACTCAGCCAACGAGGTCGAACTTGTCGGAACGGTGATGGACGTGACAGCGAGAAAAAGGCGTTCGAAGAAATTAAAGCGCTTCGGGACGAACTTCAGAGAGAGAACATCGTGCTGCGTGAAGAAATAGGCAAGACTTCGATGTTTGAAGAAGTCATCGGTTCTTCTTCGATTCTCCAGATGGTCCTCGAGCGGGCCGCCAAGGTCGCCCCGACAGACTCAACCGTTTTAATCATGGGCGAAACGGGCACAGGCAAAGAACTGATCGCGCGAGCCATTCACAAACGGTCAAAGCGTTCGGAGCGCCCGTTCATTAGTGTAAACTGCGGAGCAATTCCTCCTTCGCTCATCATGTCGGAATTATTTGGACACGAGAAGGGAGCATTCACTGGCGCTGTGCAACGACGGTTGGGTAAATTCGAACTAGCTGAAGGCGGCACAATCTTTCTCGATGAAGTAGGCGATCTGCCGCCGGAGACGCAAGTCGCATTGCTGCGCGTTTTGCAGGAACGCGAGTTCGAGCGCGTGGGCGGCGCGGAGGTTCTGTGCGCTGACGTGCGCGTAATCGCTGCAACCAATCGTGATTTGCAGAAGGCGATCGCGGACGGCGCCTTTCGCACGGATCTTTACTACCGGCTCAACGTTTTCCCGATCACACTGCCGCCTTTGCGCGAACGAAAGGAAGACGTTCCACTACTCGTAAATTATTTTGTCGATCGTTATGCGAAGAGAGCTGGGAAAGAAGATCAAGCACATCCAAAAGAAGACTCTCGAGAGCGCTGCAAGAGTATTCATGGCCTGGCAACGTCCGCGAACTGCAAAACGTGATCGAACGCTCGCTCATCATTGCGGAAACGAACGAATTTTCGATCGATAAGAGTTGGCTAACTAACGAACCACAACGGCTGACGGCCGCGGCCGCAGCGGAAATCGAACGAGCGGAAGCGCATCGAAGAAGCGCTGGAGCAAAGTTACGGAAAGGTCTCCGGACCGGACGGCGCTGCGGTAAGGCTAGGCATGCCCGCATCTACTCTCGAATCGAAGATCCGTGCGCTAAGGATCAACAAACTCGAGTTTAAGGGAGTTTAGCATGCGCTTGTCCGTCGAAGGCTCGGCGAAGGCGGGAGCGTTGCGCCAAGGAGGTTCATTCGCGCTCAAGTAGAAGGGACGCGAGAGATCGGCTGGACGATGGCGAAGAATTTTTGCCCTCGAAGATGGGCCGACAAAGTCTATAACCCCGATAGCGTTAGCAAAGTCGGGAAGCTGTACGAAGCCGGGATACACGACTTAAAGGTACTGGTTAATTTCATTTCACGCTAGGTGTCGCTTCTTTGGCGCACTGCCAGAATTTTTCCGCGGCTGGGCTGAGTCGGCCTTTTGTCGCGACGATGCCGACCGAAAATGGCTTCGGCTCAGGAGTGAGGTGCAAAAACTTTACTCGGTTTCCGAAACTGTAACCAAAGTCTACCGCAACGGCGACGCCGGTCCCCGCTTCGACGGCCGACATGACGCCGGACATGCTGTCATGTTCCTCGATGACGCGCGGTTTCTGTTTCACCTTCGAAAAGATGATCGAGAGTAAGTCATAGTAATTCGGATAGTCTTCGCGGGTGAGGCCAATCAAGGGTTCGGCCGCGACCTCGGTAAGCGGAATGGCGCGGCGTCGGGCAAACGGATGCTGCGGCGCGACCGCCACGCAAACGCGTTGGCGAAGCAACTCCTCAAACCGCACATCGTGCAGCGCACCAGTCTTTGGGGAACGAGTTATCAATCCGAGTTGAAGCCGGCCATCGCGTACGCCGTCGAGAATGGTTTTGTTGCTCCAATCGTGCAATCTGACGTGCACCTTTGGCATCGCCTTCTGAAATCCCCGCAAGGTTTTCGGCAGAATCTCGGCGAATGGCGTCGGTGAGTAGCCGACGTGCAGGTCGGTCTCACCTGCAGTCGCAACCGCTCGCGCCTTTTTCACGCCTTCGTCAGCTCGTTGCAACACCGCGCGAGCTTCGTTCAAGAACGTGCGACCGGCCTCTGTTAGGCTGACCGATTTCGCCGTGCGTTTGAGCAGAAGGAAACCGAGCTCATTTTCAAGATCGCGAATCTGGCGACTTAACGGCGGTTGAGAGACGTGAAGTTTCAACGCCGCGCGCGAGACGTTCTCGGCCTCGGCGACGGCAACAAAGTAGCGAAGATGCCGCAGTTCCACAGCCGCCTTCACATTACCTTTGGGTATGCTCAGGCAACAAACATCGTCTTTCACAATGGCGTGGTGTTCGGCCGATCGTTGTTCAGAGAAAGAAGAACTATGACCAGAACCCTTGAAGCCACAGAAAGGAAACAAGTCATGATGCCGGATATCGACAAAGTAGTGGTAGTCACCGGAGCCAGCAGCGGCATCGGGGAAAGCACGGCAAAACTGCTGGCCCGACACGGAGCGAAGGTCGTATTAGGAGCGCGGCGTAAGGACCGGCTCGACGCAGCCGTGAAAGAAATTTCCGCCGCAGGTGGTAAGGCCATCAGTGTCGCCGTCGACGTGACAAAGCGCGCTGAAGTGGAAGCACTCATCAGGGCAGCGGTCGACAGTTTCGGGCGTGTCGATGTCATGGTGAATGACGCCGGTATTATGCCCATCGCACCGATCGAGGCGCTCAAGGTGGAAGAATGGGACCGGATGATCGATGTGAATATCAAAGGGCTTCTATACGGGGTCGCCGCGGTGCTGCCTCAATCATGCAGAAGCAGAAGCAGTGGTCACATCATCAACCTCGCTTCCGTTTTCGGGATCAAAGTGTTTGCGCCCGGCGGAACTGTTTACTGCGCCACGAAGTCCGCCGTGCGCGCATTGACTGAAGGGCTCCGGATCGAACTGCACTCCCAAAATATCCGCTGCACGATGATCTCGCCTGGTGCGGTAGCCACAGAACTTCCGGAAGGCAGTTCGGATGAAGCGACGAGAAAGAATTTGCGCGAGTTTTACAAAACGATCATGGCTATTCCGGCCGAGTCAATCGCGAACGCGATCGCTTACGCAATCGAGCAACCGGCGGATGTGGAAATCGATGAAATCGTTATCCGGCCCACCGCCCAGGATTTCTGAGCTACCCATGAATATGACCGCAACCATCAAACGCGTCGTAACGCGCTGGACGCTTCCTGCGCTCGTGTTGATCGCAGGCGGATTCGTCTGCGACGGACTAACAGAAGTCGGGCATCATGCCTTTCTCATCGCAGGCGGTATTGCGCTCGGCATCGGAATTGGAAAAGGAAAGCCGCTAACGCATCCTGCGAAATTTTTCTGAACGTATATCAACCAATCCACCAACATGAACCACATCACATCATTAGTAAGAGCAACGATTAGGACTCATGCAGTTCTTAACGCTCCCTTCACAGCCGCGATCCTCACTGATATTAGCTAGCATCGGATCAGCCGGCGCAGCAGCCGCAGCGCCACCAGTAAAAAATGTGGTGTTGGTCCACGGTGCCTTTGCCGACGGATCAAGCTGGGCCAAGGTCATTCCCCTACTTGAAGCGAAGGGTCTGCATGTAACTGCCGTCCAGAATCCACTCTCCTCGCTGGCCGATGACGTCGCGGCAACCAAGCGGGCGATTGCGAATCAGGATGGCCCGGTAATTCTTGTCGGCCATTCCTGGGCCGGCATGGTGATCAGCGAGGCCGGGAACGATCCAAAGGTTGCCGGACTTGTTTATGTCGCGGCGATTGTGCCGGACGAGGGTCAATCAGCAAACGATGTGCGTCAAACCCTATCCGCCGGCCCCGGTCTTGCGCGAAGCAAAGCCGGATGCTGCCGGTTTCCTTTCGCTCACCCGCAAAGGAATCGACGAGGACTTCGTTCCTGATGTTCCGGCAGCCGAAAGAGCCATCGTCTATGCAACTCAGGGTACGATGGAATTCGGCATGCCTCAGCGACAAGGTGTCGGCCCCGGCCTGGACGACAAAACCATCGTGGTTCATCGCCGTTAACGACCGGATGCTTTCTCCCGAATATGAGCAGGCAATCGCAAAACATATCCACGCCACGACGACAACTCTCCCCACCGGCCATGTTCCAATGTTGTCGAAGCCGAAGGAACGTAGCCGCGGTAATCATCGAGGCTGCCAACACAACCCTTCACCGCGCTCGATGCTGCCCACGCAAGTGCTCAATCCGTATTTCCGGCCAACTTCCGCACTCAGGAGATTCAGACCGACGGCGCGACAATTCATGTCCGAGTCGGCGGACAAGGCCCGGCGGTCGTGCTGCTTCACGGATTCGGAGACACAGGCGATATGTGGGCACCTATGGCTGCCGAGCTCGCACGCGACCACAGAGTCGTCGTTCCAGACCTGCGCGGCATGGGGCTTTCCTCACATCCCGCCGGTGGCTATGATAAGAAAACACAAGCAGCCGATATCCGGTCCGTTCTTACTCAACTCGGTATCGATCGTGCTGCGGTCGTTGGGCATGACATTGGCGCAACGGTTGCATATGCCTATGCCGCCCGTTACCCCGATAAAACCGACCGGCTGGTGGTGATGGATGCGCCGGTGCCGGGCATTCCACCTTGGGACGAAATCGTGCGTAGCCCTGCGCTCTGGCATTTCTCTTTCGGCGGTCCCGATGCTGAACGGTTGGTGGCTGGCCGCGAACGCATTTATCTTGATCGTTTTTGGAACGAATTTGCGGGTGATCCGTCGAAAATCGACGAAGCAACCAGAGTCCATTACACCGCGTTTTATGCGCAACCGGGTGCCATGCATTCCGCTTTTGCCCAGTTCCTCTCAATTCCCAAGGATGCTGAAGATAACAAAGTTTCAATGACGACCAAGCTAACTATGCCGGTGCTCGCGATTGGCGCCGCAAAAGCGTTTGGTGCAAACGTGGCCATCGTCATGCGCAACGCGGCCGATAATGTGACCGAAGTCGTGATCGCAAATTCGGGCCATTGGCTGATGGATGAACAACCTGCCGCTACAATTGCTGCCGTGCATAATTTCCTTGACCGGAAAACCACCACCCAATCCCTAAAACTCGGGAAATAGGGTGTCAACAAATTCAGATCACAATGACTAAACAGATACATCTCACGCGGCGGTCACCCTACTACTGGCGTGTAACGATTAATCGTCCGCCGCTTAACATCTTTGGCCCGGACACGATTCCGCAGCTCAACGAGGTCATCACCGCGATCGAAACTGACGAGCAGGTTAAAGTCGTCGTCTTTGACAGTGCGATCGAAGGCTTCTTTCTCACTCATTACGATTTCCTCGCGAAGATTGAGGACACAACCAGTCTGCCGCCGGGACCTACAGGGTTGCAGCCTCTGCCAGACATGTTGGTGCGCTTGAGCCGAGCACCGGTTGCGTCGATCGCATTAATTCGTGGACGCGCCACCGGTGTTGGAAGTGAGCTTGCGCTCGCTTGCGATATGCGTTTCGCGAGCCGCGAAAAAGCGATCTTGTCGCACTTCGAAGTCGGCGCGGGCATTGTGCCCGGCGGCGGTCCGATGGCACGGCTGCCGCGTCTGATGGGACGAGGCCGCGCGCTCGAAGTGTTTCTGGGCGCCGACGACATTCCCGGCGATCTGGCCGAACGCTACGGATACGTCAATCGGTCGTTACCAGATGCTGAGCTTGATGAGTTTGTCGATTCGTTAGCCAACCGGATCGCGTCGTTCGACAAGCGAGTGATCAGCGAAACCAAGCGCTTTGTCGACGTAGCGAGTTTGCCACCGGACTACGAAATCGCACCGGAGTGGGACGTTTGCTTTGCCTCGATCATGCGACCGGCCGCGCAAGAGAGAATCAAGAAGTTGATGGAACAGGGCTTTCACAAGCCGGGCGATGTAGAAACCCGTTTGGGATATTACGTCGGCCAAGTCGGTCGCTAGCGGCCTAACAAAAAGAAACTCCAAATGTCACACCACGCTTCAGGCCCCAACTTTGGATTTCCGCGCGGCGACGCCCGATTGGACATGACCGATCTCTACGCGTTCACCAAGCCAGGCGATCCTGACAAATCAATACTGATCCTCAATGTGCATCCGTCTTTCAGGTTGGACTCGCCGGAGCCGACGACGAGCGAGCCCTTCAAACCAGGAGCGCTATACGAGATTCAAGATCGACACAAACGGCGATGCCGTTGCCGATACTTGGTTACAGCGTGCAGTTCGCATCTTCCGGAGACGGGAAGCAGACTGCGACAGTTCGCCGTCTTCAGGGCACGCGAGCCGCTGAGCGTGGGCGACGACGGTGAAGTTATCGTCCAGCAAGCGCCGGTCTCAGTCGGAGAGGAAGCCCTGGTGACGCAAGTCGGCGACTTCCGTTTTTTCTTCGGTTGGCGCAGCGATCCCTTCTTTTTCGACGTGAACGGCAATTTCAATCACATGCAGTTTACCGGAGACGATTTCTTCAAAGACAAAAATGTTTGCAGCATCGTGCTTGAACTTCCCAACTCAGAACTCGGGACTAACAAGGTCGGAATCTGGGCTCGCACAGTAGATAAGACTGCAGACGGCTGGATCCAGGCAGACCGAGGTGGAAGACCATTGCAGGCGGTCTTCCTCCCGGGAGAAAAGAAAGAGGATTACCTTAGCGGCGAGCCAGCAAATGACGATCGCTTCATCGGCGTGTTTGCCCACGAGTTGGAACACTCGGGCGGCTACTCGCCGGAGGACGCAAGAACGTCGCGAGAACGTTGTTGCCGGACATTCTTTCTTATGACCCTCGCGAGCCGGTGCGCTATCCGCACAATGGCCGCGACGCTAACGGATGACGTTGTCGATCATTTCTTCTCTATCTACGCGAACCGAAAGGTGACGGACAAGGTCGGCCCGCACGACGATCTGCTGGACGAGTTTCCGTACCTCGGGCCGCCGCACAACATGGTGAAACAATTGTAAGGAGGAATCTATGTCAGCAGTGAAGCTAGATGATGCGCGGCGCGTGATCAGCGCGGCGGAGAAGAAAGCCAGGGAAATTGGGCAGCCAATGAATATCGCGGTGGCTGACGAAGGCGGAAACATAGTCGCCCACATTCGTATGGACAACGCCTGGATTGGCAGCATTGATATCTCTATGAAGAAGGCTTACACGTCGCGCGCATTCGATATTGAAACCATAGATTTGGCAAAGCATTCTCAGTCAGGAGGCCAGTTCTTCGGCATTCATGCGTCAAACGATGGCAAGATCATGATTTTCGCTGGCGGCATCCCGCTGAAGCGCGAGGGCAAAGTAGTAGGTGCAATCGGTGTCAGCGGTGGTAGCGGCGATCAGGACCATGCCGTCGCGACAGCTGGCGCAGCTGCATTTTAATGATGGTCGTTAGGCAATCGCGATCATTTTTTAACGCCGCTTCTTTCGCGCATTCCCAAAATTTCTCGGCCGCTGGACTAAGTCGTCCCTTTGGCGCGGCGATGCCGATTGAGATTGGTTTCGGCTCGGGCGTGAGACGCAAGAGTTTCACACGGTTTCCGAAACTGTAGCCGAATGCTTCCGCTCCGATAGCGATCCCAATACCGGCTTCGACGGATGACATTACACCGGAGATGCTGTCGTGCTCCTCGATCAGGTGCGGTTTGGTCTTAACTGCGACCAAAAATCACGGAAAGGAAACTGTGATAATCGGGATACTCTTCGCGCGTCAGGCCGATGAAAGGTTCGCTCGCTGCGTCGGCTAGTGAGACGCTCCGTCGAGTAGCGAACGCGTGGTGCGGCGGCACGGCCAGACAGATCCGTTCGCGGATTAGTTCTTCGAACCGAATTCCTTCGAGCAAAGCCGCCTTCGGCGGTCGAACTACAAATGCAAGGTTCAGTCGGCCATCGCGCAGGCCGGCCACGTTCTCCTCGTTACTCCAATCATGCAATTTCACGTGCACCTTCGGCATCACGCGTTGATACGCACGCAGGATCGGCGGCAGAATGCGCGCCGTCGCGGCCGGCGAATAACCCACTTTCAGTTCGGTCGGTTCGGCGCTGGCGATCGCGCGCGCTTTCTTGACCGCTTCATCGGCTTGTTGCAACAAGGTGCGTGCGTCGTTGAGAAACGCGCGCCCAGCATCCGTTAGGCGGACGGACTTCGCCGTGCGTTCGAGTAAACAGAATCCGATTTCATCCTCCAGATCGCGAATCTGCCGGCTCAGCGCCGGTTGGGAGACGTGAAGTTTCAGTGCGGCGCGCGAGACGTTTTCCGTCTCGGCCACCGCCACGAAGTAGCGCAGATGCCTCAGTTCCACGGCTGGTGCTAGTATGCCTGTCGGCTATGCTGAGGCAAGAAACATCGTCTTTCCCAAACGCCAGGTGCGAGGCGGATCGTGTCAGCATGAAAACATTCAACTAACGGAGGACAAAATCTATGAGCAGAACGATTGAAGCAATCATGCGACACATGGCGCCGCCGGCGAGGTCGTCTGACAAATCAAAACAACAGAGTCGAGAAGCTGGAAAAGGAAATCACGGTAGAAAAGCGGCCATAACGATTCGGGCGCATCAACAACTCGACACGCGGTTTCGATCTAATCAGAGTTGTCGAGGAGAATTTCGCCTTGTTGCTCAGGTGCGTGAGCGGTCTCGCGAAATACTGACCCGCGCCGGAGGTAGCGCAAATGTCTTCGTTCCACTGCGAGGTGGAGCATGCCTGCCAGGCATGCTGAGGCAAGAAACATGGTCTTTCACAAAACCCCTGCTCGGCGCGACACTTTGGACATGAAAACAAAAACTGCATGGGCAACTCCACTCATTATCCTAGCGACATGCCTGACGGCTTGCTCGCGCAAAGCAGAACAAGCCGGACCGCCTCCGCCGACCGTCATCGTCGCAACTGTAACACCGCGTGATGTGCCGGTTGTAAAAGAAGGCGTCGCGACGCTCGACGGGTTCATCAACGCGAACATCAATGCGCAGGTGCAAGGCTACATCATCTCGCGCGATTACAAGGAAGGCAGCGTTGTAAAAAAGGCGATTTGCTTTTCCAAATCGATCCGCGCCCTTTCGAAGCTTCTTTGGCCCAGGCGAAAGCGAATCTGGCAAAAGACAAAGCGATGCAACTGAAAGCGTCCGCAGATCAGATGCGCGCGATGCAGCTGTTTATGGAGAAGGTGATCAGTGCGCAGGAGCGAGACGCAGCGATTGCGGCGGCCGAGTCCAACAAGGCCAGTGTTGAAGCGGACGAAGCAGCGGTAAAGACGGCTGAGCTCAACCTCGGTTACACCAAAATCACTGCTCCCGTTGACGGAGTAGCAGGGATCGCGACCGCGCAGGTAGGCGACCTGGTCGGTCCATCGACGGGCACACTCACTACCGTGTCACAGGTCAATCCGATCAAAGCTACAGTGAATCTCGGCGAACAGGGATTCACGGAGTTTCTCACAAAACATCCGCGATCCAGACGAACGCGACCGTTATCTGAGCAAACTCGAATTCCAGTTGCTTTTGGCAGATGGGACGCGTGTTCCCGCAGAAGGGAAGCTTCTACGCGGAAGATCGACATCTCGACGCCGAAGACCGGTTCCATCAAAATGGAGATCACCTTTCCGAATCCGGGAAATCTTTTGCGACCCGGCCAGTTTGGGAAAGTGCGCACGATCGTTGAAACCAAGAACGGAGCGCTTGTCATCCCGCAGGAAGCCGTGACGGAGTTGCAGGGCAACCAGGTAGTTATGGTTGTCGATCAAACGAACAAGACCAGGCATGCGTCCGGTCAAGATGGGTGAGCGTTTCGGCGCGTTGTGGGAAGTAGTGGAAGGTCTCAAGCCCGGCGACAAAGTCGTCGTCCAGGGAATGCAAAAGGCGCCGCCCGGCGCGCCTGTGGTCGTCAAAGAATGGACGCCGGCAGCAGCGCAAGTTGCTTCGGTTGCCTCAGCCGAAAGAAAGGAGCCCTAAGTCATGTCAGCCTTCTTTGTTAGGCGGCCAATCGTCGCCATTGTTATCGCAGTTCTGACAGTCCTCATCGGACTGGTTTGCATGATTGCCTTGCCAGTCGCGCAGTATCCGCAGATCGCGCCGCCGGAAATTGTTGTCCAGACGCACTACACCGGTGCCGACGCGATAACGATTGAGCAATCAGTGGCCGCGCCGATCGAGCAGAAGATGAGCGGCGTCGACAAGATGAATTACATGACGTCAACCAACGCCAACAACGGCGATTTGCGTCTGACGGTGAATTTCGATATCGCGACTGATCCGAACATTGACCAAATCCTGACGCAGCTCCGCGTCTCGCAGGCGCAATCGCAGTTGCCGCAGGACGTCAACAACTTCGGCGTAACGGTGCAGAAGTCCGTGTCTGCTCCGTTGATGCTGGTTTCTCTGACTTCTCCGAAGCAGACCTATGACGGAACTTTCCTCGCTAACTACGCCTACATCAATCTAGTCGACCAACTGTCGCGGCTGCCCGGCATTTCCAACGTGCAGGTATTCGGCGCCGGGCAGTACGCGATGCGGCTCTGGGTCAAACCCGACCAGCTGGCCAAGCTCGGGTCTCACCGTGCCCGACATCATCAGCGCAATTCAGGCGCAAAACACGGTGAATCCGGCCGGCAAAATCGGGAGCGAACCGATCCCGAAAGGTCAGACCTTCACTTACACCGTGCGCGCGCAGGGACGATTGCAAACGCCGGAAGAGTTCGGCGACATCGTTGTTAGGGCGAATACCGATGGCTCGTTTGTCCGGGTCAAGGACATCGCTCGGATTGAGCTAGGAGCGCAAACCTACGACATCACGAGTCGGCTCAACGGCCAGCCGGCCGCGGTTCTCGGCATCTATCAGTTACCGGGCAGCAACGCCGTTCAGGCTGCCGAGGCCGTCCGCAAATTCATGGCCGAAGCAAAGCAGCAGTTCCCGGCCGACATGGAATACGTCGTCTCGCTCGATCAGACGCTTTCGGTTACGGAAGGGATGCACGAAATTTTGAAGACCATTGTTCGAAGCGCTCGCGCTTGTTGTTCTCGTTGTTTTCATTTTTCTGCAAGGCTGGCGCGCGACCCTCATTCCGTTGTGCGCGGTCCCGGTGTCGTTGATTGGCACGCTTCGTTTTGTTTCCGCTATTTGGCTTTTCCATCAACACGCTCTCGCTCTTCGGTCTCGTCCTCGCGATCGGTCTGGTCGTTGACGATGCCATTGTTGTTGTCGAAGCAGTCGAACATCACATCGAAAAAGGAATGAATCCCGCGCGAGGCGACGCTGCAGGCGATGCGCGAAGTGACCGGGCCGGTGATTGGCGTGGCGTTAGTTCTTGCCGCGGTCTTCATCCCAACCGCGTTTCTGCCCGGCATTACCGGGCGGTTGTATCAACAATTTGCCCTAACGATCGCCATCTCGGTGATCTTGTCTGCATTCAACGCGCTTACACTTAGCCCGGCGCTCTCGGCGTTGTTGCTTCGTCCGCGCAAGGAAACGCGCGGACCGCTCGGCTGGTTCTTCCGCTGGTTCAACAAGATCTTCGCCAGCGTAACGAACGGGTATGTGAATTGGTCGCGGATCGCGATTCGAAAGGCCGTCATCAGCTTCGCGTTGCTGGCAGTGTTCGCAGTTGGCGCCGGATGGTTCGGATCGCGGCTGCCGAGCGGCTTCTTGCCGGAAGAGGACCAGGGCTACATTTACATGGCGTTACAATTGCCCGATGCCGCTTCGCTCGAACGGACCGATGCGGCGCTGTCACAAAATCGAGGAGCTGCTCAGCCAGACACCGGGCGTCCAACACACGACGAGCATCATCGGGTTTAACCTTGTCACGTTTGTCCAGAGACAGTTACAGCGCCTTCTTCTTCGTCACACTCAAGCCTTGGAGCGAACGCACCAAGCCCGAAGAGCAATACGACGCCATCAAGATGCGCCTGACGAAAGAGCTTGCCGGGTTGACTGAGGGCATCGCATTCGCGTTTCCACCGCCGGCCATTCCCGGCGCCGGCACGTCGGGCGGATTTAGCTTTGCGCTCGAAGATCGCTCCGGCAAAGACATTGGCTTCCTGGCGCAAAACGTGGGCAAGTTTGTCGAAGCCGCGCGCAAACGACCGGAGATCGGCGGCATTATTCCCGCCTTTTTGCCCGCCGTCCCGCAAGTCTTCGTCGATGTCGATCGCGACAAGGTCCTGAAGCAGGGAATCAACCTGAACCAGGTTTATCAGACGCTGCAGACATTCATGGGCGGCTACTTCGTCAATTACTTCAACCGGTTCGGACGGACCTGGCAGGTCTACGTCGAGGCGGAAGGCGATTATCGGACCGATGCGAAGAACGTGCGTGAATTTTATGTCCGCAATTCAAACAACGATCCGGTGCCGCTCGATGCCATCGCAACGATCAAAAACATCGCCGGCCCGGAATTTACTCTGCGTTACAACGAATACCGCGCCGCCCAGATTATCGGCGGTGCCGCGCCCGGGTATAGCTCAGCTCAGGCGATGAAAGCGCTGGAAGAAACTTTCCGCGAAACCATGCCGCCGGGAATGGGCTACGACTACATGGGCATGTCGTTTCAGGAGAAGAAAGCGCAGCAAGGCGTCTCGCCATTGGTCGATCTTTGCGTTGTCGATGCTTATTCGTGTTCCTGATTCTCGCCGCGCTTTACGAAAGCTGGTCGCTGCCGTTCAGCGTGTTGTTAGGCACGCCGATCGCCGTGTTCGGCGCCTTCGTCACGCTCTGGTTGCGCGGAATGGAAAACAACATCTATGCGCAGATCGGCCTGGTCATGCTCATCGGTCTCGCCGCGAAAAATGCCATTCTCGATTGTCGAATTCGCCAAGGCCGAACACGAAAAAGGCAAACCGCTTCTCGATGCCGCGCTCGAAGGCGCGCGGTTGCGCTTGCGACCGATCCTGATGACTTCTTTAGCCTTCATCTTCGGGCTTCTGCCGTTGTGGTTCGCCACCGGTTCAGGCGCTGTGGCTCGTCGGATCCTGGGCTCGACCGTTATCGGCGGAATGATCGCCGCGTCCGCGATCGCGATCTTCCTAATTCCGGTGACGTTTTATGTGGTTGAGCGGCTCGCAACCAGAGCGCAAGCCGGTCGCCTCCGGATATGGCGACGCCGGTTGCTGCACAGCCTGTCGCAGTTTCGTAATATGGACACCGCCATCGTTACTGGACTGACAGGGATCTTCGGCTCGCTGTTGGGCGGCTCAGCAAGCGTGGCGACCGCCTGGGTCACGCAAAGAACATCGAACAAACGCAAAGAATTCCACGCCGAGCGTCTCCAGGCGGGAAAAGCTTTACAGCCAATTTATTAACGAATGCTCAGCACGCGCGCTGGATTCGTTCGAGAACACTCTCGATAAGAGTGAACGGTTGTTGTCAATCTACTCGCTGCTTAACCGCATCAGGCTTTGTGCATCAGACGCAGTTCTGGCGGCGGCGGAAGGAGCGCTGGCCGCAATCGCGGAACAGTGCTTCAGGCCGAATCTTACGCTCGAACAACTGCGCGCCTTGATTCGCGATGGCGCCAAGCGCTGACCCGCTCAAGTCATTCGCAGAAGCTTGTCGCGCCGAACTCAAATCGATGCATACAGCTTTGTAGTAGCACATGAAGGAAGAGGCGAAGAACCTAACGAAGAAACGCCGAACGCTTCTTTTCGCGCTCTGGCGCCGGCTGCGAGACTATGCAACATCAGCGCCGCAGCGCGCAGACGTTTTCCATCTCAGCCACGGCAACGAAGTAGCGCAAGTGCCTGAGTTCACGGCTGAGAAGCAGTATGCCTGTTGGTTATGCTGAGGCAAGAAACATGGTCTTTCACAAACCCGCCGGTACCGGCGCGATCATGTTTGTCATGAAAATATTAACTCAACATCAGTCGGTTCCTTTTGGGTCTGATCTTTTTGGTCTTCGGCCTGAATGGATTTCTTCATTTCATTCCGATGCCTCCGCCCAGCGGAGTCGCGGGACAGTTCCTCGGAGCGATGTTCGTTTCGAAATATCTCCTGGTCGTCTCTGGGCTTCAGGTGATTTCGGGCGCGTTGCTTCTGATCAATCGCTACGTGCCGCTCGCACTCACGATTCTCGGACCGATCATCGTGAACATTCTCTTGTTTCACGCCCTGATGAGTCCGGCCGGTATCGGACTGGCGGTCTTCGTCACGATCCTTTGGGGCGTGGTGTTCGCGAGCGTGCAGTTCGGCGTTCGCCGGAATCTTTGAGGCGCGCGTCGACATCGAAGACACCGCCAGAGCGCCGGCACGCACGCGTCGTTTCGCCAGCCTAACTACGAAATCAACCAAGTACTAACGAGGAAAAACTATGAGCAGAACGATTCTCATCACCGGAGTGACAGGCAATCAGGGCGGCGCGGTCGCGCAGGCGCTGCAGGGCAGCGGGTTCCGTCTGCGCGGCCTGACGCGCAAGCCGGAGAGCGAGCGGGCGGCGGCGCTGGCGCGCCACGGCGTCGACGTCGTCAAGGGCGATCTCGATGACGAGGCGACGCTGCGCCGTGCGTTGGCCGGCGCGTGGGGCGTCTTCGGCGTGCAGAACACGTGGGAGGCGGGTGTCGAGCGGGAAGAGGCGCAGGGCAAGCGTCTGGCGACGCTGGCGCGCGAGGCCGGCGTCGAACACTACGTCTACACATCCGTGGGATCGGCGCACAAGCGGACGGGCATCCCGCACTTCGACAACAAGTGGCGCATCGAGGAAACCGTGCGCGGCCTCCGCTTCCCGTCGCATGTGATCCTGCGTCCGGTGTTCTTCATGGAGAACCTCCTGGCGCCCTACAGTCTCCAGGGCGACACGCTGGCCTCGGCGCTCGGGCCGGGCACGAAGCTGCAGATGATTGCGGTGGACGACATCGGCTGGTTCGGCGCGCGCGCGTTCACCGACGCCGCGGCCTTGAACCGCCGCGAGATCGATCTCGCCGGTGACGTGCGAACGATGCCGGAGGCGGCGGAGATCCTGACGGAGGCGCTGGGTCGGCCGATTGCGTTCGCGCAGACGCCAATCGAACAGGTCCGGCAGTACAGCGAGGATACGGCGTTGATGCTGGAGTGGTTCGAGCGCGTCGGCTACAGCGCCGACATCGCTGGCCTGGAACGCGAGTTCGGCCGCGCGCTCACGAAGCTCCCCGACTGGGCGCGCCGCTTAAGCCAAATGAAATCATTCTAATACAGGAGGAAAAAATATGAGTAGAACACTTAAAGCAATCGAGCGTCACATGACGCAGCCATGCAAATCGCGAAGTCGTTGAGCGCTCCGCCCCGAAGCTTGTTGGCGAATGGCAACAGCGCGGGCCGGAAACGTTCTCAGGATGCATGCGCTGAGAAAATTGCGTTTGGCCTTCGCGCCTTCGCAATCAACCAAACTCGCAACAGTTAACCGGTAAACAGCTATGAGCAGAACAATTGAAGCAATTATCAAACACACAGGCGCAACGTCCGAGAAAAAATCGGCCAGCGCGACATCGCAAACCATGAAAGCAATTCGAATTCACAACTACGGCGGACCGGAAGTCTTGCAGTACGAAGACGCGCCGCGTCCGCAGCCACAAGCGGGCGAAGTTCTCATCCGAGTTCACGCAGCCGGCGTGAACCCGATCGATTGGAAAGTTCGTGAAGGTCACATGAAAGACTTCTGGCCGCACAAATTCCCGCTCATTCCCGGCTGGGATTTGTCGGGCGTGGTCGAAGAAATCGGGCCTGGTCGGCGGCTGCCGGACGATTCAAAAAGGCGATGAGGTTTACAGCGTGCCGGATCCGTCGCGCGACGGCGCTTATGCCGAATATATCGTCGTTCGCGAAAGCGAATTGGCGTTAAAACCAAAGTCACTTCATCACGTCCACGCGGCGGCAGTGCCTCTGGCGGCACTGACCGCGTGGCAAGCATTGTTCGATGCAGGCCAACTGGAGCCAGGCCAGCGCGTGTTGATTCACGGCGGCAGCGGCGGCGTTGGCCACGTTGCCGTGCAACTGGCGAAGTGGAAAGGCGCGCACGTGTTGGCGACGGCGTCGACCAAGAATCAGGAATTGCTGCGCGAGCTCGGGGTGGACGAACCGATCGACTACACGAAACAAAAATTCGAAGACGTGGCGCGCGATGTCGATCTTGTGCTCGACCTCATCGGCGGCGAAACGCAGGAGCGTTCCTGGTCGGTATTGAAAAAGGGCGGTGTTCTGCTTTCGCTGGTGCAACCTCCATCGGTTGAGAAAGCGAAAGCGCTCGGCGTCCGCGCCGCATTTGTGGCTGGCCACCCGAGCGGTGCTCAACTGGCCGAGATCGCGAAGCTAATTGATTCAGGCGAACTGAAGCCGACGATCGATCGCATCCTGCCGCTTTCGGAAGTGCGCCGCGCGCACGAGCTCAGTCAAATCTGGTCACACCCGCGGCAAAATTGTCCTGCGAATCAGCAACGGAAATGGAACGACGGAAAGGAAACAGTCATGATTCGTGGGTTCAAGTCTTCGCGAATTCGCGAAGAATTCGCGAATTTTTCAGAACATTCGCGCCGAGCGAGAAACACAGTCATGCAACTGTTTTCCCTCGTAGAGCGGTCGCTCAGAACTCCGCTGGCATCTCGTAAGCTAAGACTGCCTTTCAACGAAACGGAGCGCAAACTTATGAAACCGATACCGGGAACATTGCAGGAAGGAGGCGCTGCGTTTCAAACGACGCACTGGACTCTGGTCCTGCGCGCTGGACAGTCAGATCCAACAGAAACAGCAGCAGAAGGCGCTGTCCAATTTCTGCGAAGCGTATTGGCCGCCGCTTTATGCCTTTCTGCGACATCGCGGACACGCTTCACCTGAAGCGCAGGATCTTGTCCAGGGTTCTTTGCCCATCTGCTTGAACAAAACACGTTGAGTCGCGCAGATCAGGAGAAAGGCCGGCTTCGCACGTTTCTTGCTCGGCTCGCTGCAGAATTTCTTGTGCAACGAGTACGATCGAGCTCGCAGCGCTCAAAAGAGGCGGCGGTCATCAAATTATATCCATCGACGAGCATCTGCCTGAAGCCGAAGCATCAATGATGGACACTGCTCATCTCAGCGATTCGCGCTGCTTACGATCTGGTCTGGGCGTCGAATATCGTGAAACGCGCCTGGCAACACTTGGAAAATGCGTTTGAGGCGGAAGGCAAAGCCGAATGGCTCGAAGTATTAAGGCCGTTTGTTGCCGGCGGCGGACGGACGCCGCTAAATCAGGAAGAAGCGGCGCAGAAACTTGGAGTTCCGATCGCGACACTGCGCACCTGGCTTTCGCGTCTGCGTCAGCGTTATCGCGAAGCGCTGAGGATGGAAGTGGCGAGCACGGTTTCTGATCCGGCCGATGTCGATCAAGAGCTTCATTATCTCTACCAGATTCTGACCACATGAGCGTCCGAATCTAAAATTGCGGGAACGCGAATCTCTGCTCTCACTCGAACGAGGTAGAACAAACCCACTCTTCCGTAGCAAGTTAAAATCTAACCGAAGCGCAGCGGCGATTCCACCTGCTCTAAGCGACAATGGGCGGGTGCAAGCACCTTCCGGCAACCACTCGAACGGTATCGGTGTGATTGAAAACGGCATCGACCTGATGCGCGGTTCGGACTTAAATAGAGCGCTCGCATTTACCGGTATGGAACGCGAACCAACCGTCGGAGACATGTGCGATCTGCGGACGACCGCTCACGCAAGTAGGTCCAAAAGGCGAATGCCTTCGTTGTCTCGCTGATCTCGGTTTTTTGAGCGGCAGTCAAGAACCAGGACAATCTGAAACACCCCGGCGATTGACGCCTGGACCGCTGAAGCTACGATCACTTCGAAGTGGAAGTCGGAGCGGACGGCTTTCCGATTGAGCTCGGCTCAGGAGCAATCGCGATTACTTATCGTGCACGCGACACGGTTTTGAATTCCGTCGTCGCTCTTAAAGTCATAGACCGAAAAGTCGCGAAGATGCCCGGAGTCCGATCGCGTTTCCTGCGCGAAGCGCGCGCGGCCGCGCAAATCCGTCATCCGAATGTCGCGCGCGTCAGTCATTACGGCGAGCAAGACGGTGAATGTTTCTACGTCATGGAATTGGTCGAAGGCGAAACGCTCGAGGCCAAGGTTCGCCGCGAAGGTCCGATGCCGCTCGCGCTGGCGCTCGAAGTGATCGAACAAGCCGCGCGCGCATTGGCCGCCGCGGAAAAGTGCGGCGTGGTGCATCGCGACATCAAGCCATCCAATATCATGCTCGAGTCGGATCCGAGCGGCTGTGCGCTGATTGTTAAAGTGATCGATTACGGCATCGCTAAAATCCTCAATCCGGAAGCAGAACGCGGTGCCGAGCAAACTCAAACGGGATTCATTGGAACCCCAGCCTTCGCCAGTCCCGAGCAGTTCGCTCCTTCCGAACAGACGAAAATCGATACGCGCTCGGACATCTATTCGTTAGGCGTGACCTTTTGGTATTTGCTTTCCGGTCGTGTGCCATTTGTTGGGCGCACGCTCCGAGAAGTTGCGGCAAAACAGGCCGAGGAACTCCCGCTCGAGCAACTGAAGAATACTCACGTCCCGGCGCGTGTGATCGCGCTCTTGCAGTCGATGTTGGCTGTCGATCCAGCGAAGCGCCCGCAATCAGCGCGCGAACTGCTGTCGGCAATCCACCGCTGCTACACAAAATTCAGCACGGAAGCACGTTCACGCCGGAAGCGATTCTATCATGAGTCGCTGGCGGAGCGACTGCAGTTGTCGGGGCGATCGCATTCGGCAGCCTGGCTGTATCAACGCGTGCAATCTTCCGCCGAGATCGAACGATCGATCGCGGTTTTGCCGTTCGAAAATCTCAGTGCGAATGGCGAAGACACCTATTTCACCGTTGGAATGCAGGACGAGATCACCGGCGATCTGGCGAAGCTTGCTGGAATGAAAGTGATCGGGAGTCAGAGCACGCGTTCGTACCTGCCGGGTAAGGAGCGCAACCTTCACGCAATCGGTCGGGATCTTGGCGTGCGGCACCTGCTCGAGGGAACTGTTTCGCGCGACCATGATCAAATGCGCGTTGCGCTCCAACTTGTCGATCTTCGCGACAGCGGCCGCCCGTGGACCGAAACATATGAACGTCCGATGAAAGACGTGTTCGCGCTCCAAAGCGAAATCACGCAAGCTGTCGCCGCGCGATTAAAAGCCCGTCTCTCGCCTAACGAGACCGTTGCGCTAAACGAGCCGCCGACCGCCGATTTGCGCGCCTATGATCTTTACCTTCGCGCTCAGGCTATCGAGCGGCTGGTAAAAGACACCGCCGAAGAGGCGTCGCGTGGACGCAGCAAAAGATTTCTCTTCTGAATGAGGCGGTAGACCGCGATCCGAAATTCGTGCTCGCTTACTGTGCGTTGGCAAAGGCTTACGACAAACTCTACCAAACCAAAGACATCACGCCGGTGGAAAAGCGAGACGTCGATTACCGCGAGCTGGCTGAAGTCGCCTTGGAAAAAGCGCGACGCGTTGCGCCCGACTTTGGCCCGGTGCACCTCGCTTTGGCTGACCATTTCGTCGTGGCCCACAATGATCTCGAGCAAGGCCGCCTGCGAAATAGATCTTGCGCGTCGGACGATGCCAAATAGCGCCGCACTCGAGACGACTGCGCGGAGCGATCGCGCGCCGTCAAAGTCGTTGGGATGATGCTGTGCGCGCCGATCGAGAGAGCCGTTGCGCTTGAGCCACGCGCTGCAGAGAATCTTTTTGATCTCGCGAATACGTATCGTCTAACGCGCCAATACGATCGCTTCGACGGCGTGATGACCAGGTTGCTCGGAGTATTGCCGCCAGATCGCTCAGCGACCTACCGAGTCTTCCGCACTTTCGGTCCGCTGGAGAGTGAAGGGGACCTCGGTCCACTGCGTGCAGCCATCGCAACCGTTACACCCGAGGAGGACGCGAGCGGTGCGATCAGAGATTTGCACAATCTGATTCTTGCACTTTGGAACCATGATCCTGATTCCGTATCGCGGATTTCCACACAGGCTGCCGAGACCACGTTTGTGTTCAATGCCGTCAAGATATCCCAAAAGCTGGTACGAGGGTCTGGCCGCGCGAATGCGTGGCGACAAGAAAGGCGCACAGGCCGCCTTTGCCGCAGCTCGTCTCGAAGTTGAAAAAGCTGTATTGGCCGACGCGTCTGATGGCCGCGCCTTGAGTTTGCTCGCGATGATCGACGCCGGTCTTGGACGGCAAGAACAGGCTGTTCAGGAAGCCGAACACGCTTGCGATTTGGTAACCTTCGAAAATTCGGCCGTGAACGCGCCGATTGTGCGTTGCAATTTGGCCGTCGTCTATGCGTGGAACGGTCAGCTCGATCTCGCAATTTCAGAATTGGATCAATTGGTAAACAGGCCCGCGGGATCCAATCTGCCGGCCCAGCCGACTTACGGTGATTTTCGAGCGAAACCCATTATGGGATCCGCTGCGAAATGATCCGCGCTTCACGGCGATCATGAAGCGGCTCGCGCCTGTCGCCGTCCACTAAGAGCAAACAACCGCGGATCGCGCGGATTTAGACGGATCACGCGTCTGAAACGACAATGGGCGAGAGTGCAAGCACTTTCCGGAAACCACTCGAACGGTAGCGGTTTGATTGAAAACGGCATCGACCTGATGCGCGATTCGGAGTTAAATAGAGTCGCTCGCATTTACCGGTATGGAACCCGAACCAACCGTCGGAACATGCGCGATCTGCGGACGACCGCTCACGCAAGTAGGTCCAAAAGGCGAATGCCTTCGTTGTCTCGCTGATCTGGGTTTTCTGAGCGGCAGTCAAGAACCAGGACGATCTGAAACACCGCCGGCGATTGACGCCTGGACCGCTGAAGCTACGATCACTTCGAGGTGGAAGTCGGCGCGGACGGTTTTCCGATTGAGCTCGGCTCAGGAGCAATCGCGATTACTTATCGTGCACGCGACACGGTTTTGAATTCCGTCGTCGCTCTTAAAGTCATAGACCGAAAAGTCGCGAAGATGCCCGGAGTCCGATCGCGTTTCCTGCGCGAAGCGCGCGCGGCCGCGCAAATCCGTCATCCGAATGTCGCGCGCGTCAGTCACTACGGCGAACAAGACGGTGAGTGTTTCTACGTCATGGAATTGGTCGAAGGCGAAACGCTCGAGGCCAAAGTGCGGCGCGAAGGTCCGATGCCGCTCGCGCTGGCGCTCGAAGTGATTGAGCAAGCGGCGCGCGCGCTGGCCGCCGCGGAAGCGTGCGGCGTCGTGCATCGCGATATCAAACCGTCCAACATCATGCTCGAGTCGGATCCGAGCGGCGCGTCGATCGTTAAGGTGATTGATTACGGCATCGCTAAAATCCTCAATCCGGAAGCAGAACGCGGTGCCGAGCAAACTCAAACCGGATTCATCGGAACCCCAGCCTTCGCCAGTCCCGAGCAGTTCGCTCCTTCCGAACAGACGAAGATCGATACGCGATCGGACATCTATTCGTTAGGCGTGACCTTTTGGTATTTGCTTTCCGGTCGTGTGCCATTTGTTGGGCGCACGCTAAACGACATTCGCTTAAGGCAGACAGAGCCGTTACCAACTGAGCAGCTAAAAGTTGGGGATGTTCCGGCGCGGATTCTTGCGCTGCTGAAATCGATGCTTGCTCCCGATCCGAAGGATCGGCCCCAGTCTGCGCGCGAACTATTGTCTGCCGTCCATCGCTGCTACACAAAGTTCAGCACCGAAGCACGGTCGCGGCGCAGGCGATTCGCCGTGGCAACAGCGGGCGCAGTGTTAGTCATCGCCGCGATTGCAATCGGAACTTGGCTGTACCAGCACGCCCAATCCTCCGGCCAGATCGGAACGGTCGATTGCGGTCTTGCCTTTCGAAAATCTAAGCGACGACGAGGAAAACGCCTACCTGACGGAGGCGATACAGAACGAAATCCTGACGCGCTTATCGAAGATTGGAGACCTAAGAGTGATATCAGCGCACGTCGACGCGGCATTACAAGAGCAAGCCTGAAAATCTGCGTGAGATCGCAAAGCAACTTGGCGTTGCCCACATTTTGGAGGGAAGCGTTCAGAAAAGCGCCGACACAGTGCGGATGAATTTGCAACTGATCGAAGCCGCCAATAATTCTCCCGTATGGGCCGATACGGTTGATCGCCCGCTGACCGACATTCTTTCCCTGGAAAGTGAAGTAGCCATCACTGTTGCCGACCAATTACGTGCAAAACTCACGGGTGAAGAAGCTCAATCAATTGCGGCGAAGCCGACCGACAACCCTCAAGCCTACGATGCGTATTTGCGCGGTCTCGCTTATACATTGAAGAGTGGCGGCTTCGAACCGCGCCAACGTTATCCCGGCGCGGCAGTATCTTAAAGAAGCGGTGCGAATTGATCCGAAGTTCGCCCTTGGTTGGTCATTGCTATCGTCCGTCGATTCCGCCGGTTACATAACGAATGCTCTTCCACGAACTGACCGCCCTCCGCGATGAGGCGCGTATCGCAGCCGAAACGGCTCTTAGACTTCAGCCCAATCTTGGCGAGGCAGTATCGGCTAAAGCATTTTATCATTACGTCTTTTTAAAGGACTACGACACCGCCTTGCGTTACTTTGAGCAAGCGGCCCGACTGTTACCCAGCGACAGCCGGATTCCTGAGGCGCTCGCATTTGTCGAACGCCGGCGAGGTCGCTGGGAGCAAAGCGAAGCGTACTTCAACCGCGCCGAACGGTTAGACCCGCGCAACGTTCGCATCATCGGCCAGCACGCGGTGTTATACAAAATTCTTCGTCGCTTTCCCGACGCCCTGCGCAAGTATGAAGACCTTCTTAATATTACACCAGACGATCCTCAGCCCGTTGTGCGTCAGGCCGCTATTTTTCAAGCGATGGGTGACCTTCCTCGCGCTGCGGCTGTCTTAGCTCCACTTTGATTCGAAAGCCGACGATGACGGCGCGATTGAAACACAAGTTTACCAGGCGATTTTGGAGCGTCGCACGGCACCAATCATTCCCCGGCTAAAAGAAATGCTCTCCAAGCCTGATTCAGCACCGGATGATGACAAGGGCGAACTGCGCTTTTGGCTTGGCTGGGCACAGGACATTGCGGGCGATCATGCCGGTGCGCACGAAAGTTGGACGCAAGCTAAGAATGAACTGGAATCTTCCCTTAAAGAACAACCCGAAAGTTATCTCCTCATTGGAGATCTCGCGCTCACCGAGATGACACTTGGTGAAAACGCCTCGGCAATGACACTCGCCGACCGCGGGCTCGCCGTGAATCCGATTGAGAAAGACGCGATGACTGGACCCTTGTCACTTGAGGTGTTTGCCCGAGTGACTGCCGCAACGGGCGATCACGACCGCTCCATCGCCGCCTTAAAGAAGTTACTTTCAATTCCGTACGAGGGGCCGTTAGCTTCACACGCTCCACTCACACCAGCGCTACTCAAACTCGATCCAATGTTTGATCCCCTACGCAACGATCCGCGTTTCAAAGCGTTGACTGAGAGCTCCGCCGCGCCTGTTCTCACTGAAAGAATTATACAGCGCGTTCTTCGCTGCAATCGCAGACCGTTCTGGCCATAACGCTACAACGATGAGGGCGACGATGATCCCGACTGAAACTTCAATGAATCGATGCAGGGCAACGATCCACGCGGGATTTGTGTGTGGAATCAAAACGATCATCGTCAACGTCACGCTGGCATAGCGATAAGCGGTCATAGGCGGATCAAGGCTCTCCCTCGAACGAGGCAGAACGGACCCACTCTTCCGTAGCAGTTTAAAATCTAGCAGAAGCACAGCGGCAATTGCATCGGCTCTATACAACAATGGGCGGGTGCAAGCACCTTCCGAAACCACTCGAACGGTGCCGGTGTGATTGAAAACGGCATCGACCCGATGCGCGGTTCGGAGTTAAATAGAGTCGCCTCGGCATTTACCGGTATGGAACGCGAACCAACCGTCGGCACATGCGCGATCTGCGGACGACCGCTGACGCAGGATCGGTCAAAGGGCGAATGCCTTCGTTGTCTCGCTGATCTGGGTTTTCTGAGCGGCAGTCAAGAACCCGACAAATCCGGAAACAGCGCCGGCGATTGACGCCTGGACCGCTGAAGCTACGATCACTTTGAAGTGGAAGTCGGCGCGGACGGTTTTCCGATCGAGCTCGGTGCCGGAGCAATGGCGATAACTTATCGCGCTCGCGATACGGTATTGAACTCCGACGGTCGCGCTAAAGTGATCGATCGCACAGTGGCGGAAAATCCCGGCGCTCGCTCGCGTTTCTCCGCGAAGCGCGCGCCGCTGCGCAAATTCACCATCCGAATGTCGCGCGAGTCAGTCACTACGGAGAACAAGATGGCGAGTGTTTCTACGTCATGGAACTGGTCGAGGGAGAAACGCTCGAAGCGCGCATCCGGCGTGAAGGGCCAATGCCGCTCTCCCTCGCCTTGGAAATAACAGAACAAGCCGCGCGAGCATTGGCTGCGGCAGAAGCGTGCGGCGTGGTGCATCGCGACATCAAACCATCCAACATCATGCTCGAGTCCGATCCGAGCGGCGCATCGATCGTTAAGGTAATTGATTACGGTGTGGCCAAAGTTCTCGCGCCTCAGGCCGGGGCTGGCGCGGAACAAACTCAAGCTGGTTTTATTGGAACGCCGGCTTTCGCCAGTCCGGAGCAATTCGCCGAAAACGGTAAATCGCGCATCGACACGCGTTCGGACATTTACTCGCTAGGAGTGACACTTTGGTTTCTGCTGTGCGGACGGACACCATTTGTTGGGCGCACGCTCGAAGAAATTGCGCGCAAAACAGACGGAGGAACTCCCGCTCGAGCAGCTGAAGAGTGCTGCACGTCCCGAGCAGTGTGACTCGCGCTGTTGCAGTCGATGCTCGCTGCTCGACTCCAGCGACAGCGCCCGCAATCAGCGCGCGAACTGCTATCGGCAATCCATCGCTGCTACACACAGATTCAGCACGGAAGCACGTTCACGCCGGAAGCGATCTGCTCATCGCCGCTGCCGGAGCGACTGCTAGTTCTCGGCGGCGATCGCAATCGGCAGCCTGGCTCTACCAACGCGCGCAATCTTCCGCTGCAGATCGAACGCTCGATCGCGATTTTGCCTTTTGAAAACCGGAGCGAAGACAAAGCGAATGCCTACTTCGCCGAGGGCATCCAGGATGAGATTTTGACGCGCTTATCCAAGATCGCCGATTTGAAGGTAATCTCGCGCACTTCCACGCAGCATTACAAAAGTGCGCCGGAAAACCTGGCCGAGATCGGCAAGCAGCTTGGGGTTGCTCACATCCTGGAAGGAAGTGTGCAGAGGAGCGGCGACGGAGTGCGCGTGAACGTGCAGTTGATCAAAGCCGCTAACGATTCCCATCTGTGGGCCGATACCTTTGATCGCAAACTGACCGACATCTTTTCAGTCGAGAGTGAGGTGGCCAAAGCCATCGCCGAGCAGTTGCGAGCGAAACTCACCGGTCAGGAAGAGCAAGTCATCGCCGCCAAACCGACGGACAATCCTGAGGCCTACGATGCCTACCTGCGTGGTCTGGCTTATACACTGAAAGCGGGAACCACACCGGCCAACGCCCTTGGCGCACAGAAATATCTCAGAGAAGCGGTGCGCTTGGACCCGAAGTTCGCCCTTGGTTGGGCGCTGCTGTCATACGTTGATGCGCGCGGCTACATCACAGCAGACTCTTCAACCAACGGTCGCCCTGCGTGAAGAGGCACGGCAGGCAGCCGAAACCGCGCTCACTCTTCAGCCCAATCTCGGCGAGGCCGTATTGGCCAAGGGCTATTACCACTACGCCTGCCTAAAGGATTACGACACCGCGGTGCGTTACTTTGAGCAGGCACGTCAGTTCCTGCCGAATAGCAGCCGGATTCCTGAATCGCTGGCCTATGTCGCGCGGAGGCGAGGCCAGTGGGACCGGAGCGAGTCGTATTTCAACGAAGCCGAGCGGCTCGACCCGCGCAACGTTAACCTGCTCAGCCAGCACGCGCTTTCCTATGGGTCTCAGCGTCGTTTTCCCGAAGCGCTGCGAAAGCTTGATCAGGTTCTCAATATCACACCGGACGACGTGGATATCATCGCGTCAAAGGCGGATATCGCACAAGCCGAGGGCGACCTGCCGCGTGCCTCGGCGCTCCTCGCCCCGCTCCATCCGGACGCCGACGACTCCAGCGCCGTTGGAAACACAAGTTTACCAAGCGATCCTGGAGCGCCGCCCTGCACAAATCATCCCTCGGCTAAAGGAAATACTGGCCAAGCCTGATCCAGCGTTGGGTTACATCAATGGCGAACTGCGCTTTTGGTTAGGCTGGGCGCAAGAAGTCGCCGGCGACCATGCCGCCGCCCAGGAAAGTTGGCGACAGGCGCGCAGCGAACTGGAACCTTTCCTCAAAGAACAGCCGGAAAATTCTAGCCTGATTGGCGATCTCGCGCTGACCAATATGGGTCTCGGTGACAAAGCCGCCGCATTGGCTCTGGCCGAACGGGCGATGGCGCGTGATCCCGATCGAGAAAGACGCGTTGGAGGGTCCCAGCTCCGATCGAGATCCTCGCCCGGGTGGCGGCGCGCATGGGCGAACCCGACCGCGCCATCGCCGCTTTACAGAAACTGCTCTCGATACCGTATGCAGGCGCACTGGCTGCGAACCTGCCGCTCACTCCTGCGCTGCTCCGGCTCGATCCGATGTTCGATCCGCTCCGGAACGATCCGCGTTTCAAAGCGTTGACTGAGAGCTCCGCCGCGTCTGTCTCTCACTGAAAAGAATTATTCATCCGCGTTCTTCGCTGGAACCGGATGATCGTTCTGGCCATATCGCGACCACGAGGAGAGCAACAACGATCCCGACTGAAACTTCAATGAATCGATGCAGGGCGACGATCCACGCGGGATTTGTGCGCGGAATCAAAACAATGATCGTCAGGGTGACACTGGCATATCGATAAGCGGTCTTCTCCAGCCGAAAGCCAAACGAAAGTAGGCCGATGAAAAAGATCGCGAGCATGAAGGCGGCAAGATTTGCTCCGAAATAATTTGCCTCGACTGCTCCGACTGACGCGCCCAGGGCCGTAGCGACTACGCGTTCGATGGACAGCGTCAGCGTAGCGCCGAGACTGGATTGCATTACGACCAGAGTCGCGATTGCCGCCCAATAAGCTTCGGGCATCTGCACCAGGCGCGCGACGATGACCGACGCGGTCGCCGCGAGCGGCCGTGCGAACGGAGTGTCCAATCGAAGGAAGATTCTCTTTCTGCCAGCTCCAGAGTTTCATGCGTGGCATGATCTTGCTCGCGAACCCGTCTTGGCAAGATCGATTGCGCAGGAAATCCCTCGATAACGGACCAATCTAACGATGAGCAGACCTATGCGCTCACGTTTCACCGGACTCCAACGCCATTGGTCGCTGACGATTCGAAACTGCTACCAGCAGTCTCCTTGCGGCAACTGACCTTCAAATTGTGTGAAATGATCGATCTTCCGAAAGCTTGAGGAATAGGCGAGTCCAACAACCACTGCCAAGTAGGACTGGGATGAAGATGGCCCTTATTGACGTCAGCTGCAAAGCCAAGTTCGAACAATGGATTACGCACCACCCCGCGAGAGGCATGGCGGAAATCTCGCGAACGCGAGATAGCAGCACTGTGTTTCGCCGCACGTGTCGCGACCCGCTCCTCCCGACAATGTGAAGCTTGTTGCGAGTTGGCAGACCGGGCTGGAAACACCATCTGGCCTTCGACAGTGGAAGTTGCGGGATTGCAGCTCGCACGCTTCAGCTGTTGGGCGCTCGCGAAATCTGCACCGCGGGGCAAAAGCGCCAGTTCCAGAACTCGCACGACTGCCGCATCCGTGCTCGCCCCTCGATCGCGTTGCCGGCGACGTCGCAATGCGTCAGCGCTTGTTAACGGCTTGATGCCACCCTTAAAGGGACCAGGACGCCGAAGTCTCACGAGGCGCGCCTGATGCGAGTTGTTCGACGCCTTCAGGCGGAAGGAACGCGAAGGAACCAGGCAGGGTGAAAGGAGTCATTGAACCCAGAAAGGTTGGTTCTGCCGCCACGCCTCTTCGTTAAGGCGCTCACGCCTATTTTCGTCGTGATGATACCGGATGCCGTTAAACCGGAAGAATCAGCGTCGATTCAATGCACGTAAACCACGACACGCTGAACGTAAAGTTTCACGAAATGTAACCAAGTCCCTGGAAGCCTGAGATCAGAAGCTAAAAGCCGATGAATCAACCACTGAACTCCCGTTGGAAGGTGATATACTGCGAGAGCGCTACTTTCTGCTAAACATGGTGCTACCCCGGCATCGTTCGGATCATCGCTCTTGGCAGGTGTCGCAGCAGCGGCGAACCAGCCCAGCTTGAAGTCGAGGCGCCTGAAAATTAACGCAATCGTCCCATGACAAACGCCGTGGGGAGATCAACTATTTTATTTTGCACCGTCTCCAAGGGTGGCGAGGAAGGGTTCCTTTGCTTGAGGACGAAGAATTCCCTCTGAGGACTGAGGCGCTGAAGGTGCAGAACGTTCAGTGAGTACCCACCTGCTCACCGGTTGAGCACGCCAAGCTTCAGACCGTTTACCTGGCCAGGCACGGCGAAACCGCTTGGACGCTCTCGGGCCAATACACGCGGACTTACCGACCTGTCACCGCTGACAGAACGTGGCGAGCGCAACGCGCGCCGACTTGCCGGAACGGTTGCGCGGACTGACTTTCTGCCAAGGTGTTTACCAGCCCACTGCAGCGTGCCAGGCGCACCTGCGAGCTGGCTGGCTTTGAGAGCTGTCGCTGAAATCGACCGGGACTTGGTCGAATGGAACTATGGCGATTACGAGGGTCGCCGCAGTGCCGGAGATCCATAGGGGAGCACCCTGGTTGGCAAATGTTCCGCGACGGCTGCCCCGGCGGGGAATCACCGAGCGAGGTCGCCGCGCGGGCGGACAGCGCAATCAAACGTGCGCGCGATCGAGGGTAACGTGCTGCTTTTTCCAGCGGGCACTTCTTGCGGGGCACTCGCCGCTCGCTGGACTTCGGTTTGGAGCCGGGGGCTGGCAGATTCTTCCTGTTAAGCACGGCGAGGCCTGCAGTGCGATGAGCTACGAGCACTAACCTGTCCACAGCCAGCAATTCGGCTGTGGGGAGCGATGATCGTCATCGTTGGCGACTAGCGTAGAACGCAATCAAACGAACACGCCCGACCTTCTTCAATAATAAGTGAAAACAATAGACAAACGTCAGCCCTGTTGGGGCAAAAGCGGGCATCGCCCGTGAAAGAAAGAACAAAATGAGAACACCTACTGTTAAGATTGAAAAGCTAGTTCGTAACGCAACACGCTTTGATCGCGGCGCTGCCAAGTCCACTGTCAAAGATCGCGCACGCAGTCCCGTAAGGTCAGTAAAACGGAGAAATGGAGCAATCTCCGCCTACGGCACCGCTCGCTCAACGATCAAGGGCACGCCGCTAAGCCCTGCTGAGTTGGACAAGATCGATGCCTACTGGCGAGCCAGCCTCTACCTGTGCGTGGGCATGCTTTACCTGAAAGACAACCCGTTGCTACGAAAACCACTGAAGCTGGAGCAGACCAAGGCCAGACTGCTAGGCCATTGGGGCTCGGATGCCGGTCAATCCTTTACCTACACCCATTTCAACCGGTTGATTAACAAGTATGACCTGAACGCGATTTTCATCTCGGGACCGGGCCACGGTGCGCCAGCTGTCCTCTCGCAAGCCTATCTCGAGGGAACGTATTCCGAGGTTTACCCTGACAAGAGCGAGGACCTGGCTGGGATGCAGCGCTTCTTCAAGCAGTTTTCTTTCCCCGGCGGAATCGGCAGCCACGCCACTCCGGAAACGCCCGGAAGCATCCACGAGGGCGGTGAGCTGGGCTACAGCGTCTCGCACGCGTTACGGGACCGTCTACGATCAGCCAGACTTGATCACGTTAGTGATGGTCGGTGATGGCGAAGCAGAGACCGGGCCGCTCGCCACGAGCTGGCACAGCAACAAGTTCCTCAATCCGATCACGGATGGGGCAGTGCTGCCGGTCTTGCACCTCAATGGCTACAAGATCAATAACCCAACGCTCCTGGCCCGCATCAGCCACGAAGAGTTGGAGTCGCTCTTCGTCGGCTACGGATACACGCCTTTGTTCGTGGAAGGGAGTGACCCGCGCAGCATGCATCAGGCGATGGCGGCAACACTGGAGCATTGTGTCCTGGAGATCCGGAAGATCCAAGAGGAGGCACGGCGCACCGGCAAGGCTGTTCGGCCGCGCTGGCCGATGATCGTGCTGCGCAGCCCCAAAGGTTGGACCGCGCCGCGGAAGGTGGGCGAGCATTACCTCGAGGGCTACTGGCGTGCGCACCAGGTCCCGATCGCGGATGTCGCCACCAACCCTGCAGACTTGAAAGTACTTGAACAGTGGATGCGCAGCTACAAGCCAGAGGAATTGTTCGACAAGGACGGGCGACTCATTCCCGAGTTGAAGGCGCTGGCTCCGAAGGGTCATCGGCGGATGAGCGCCAACCCCATCGCGAATGGTGGCTTGTTACGCAAGCCACTCGAGATGCCGGATTTCCGCAAGTGCCGGCGTTGAAGTCAAGAAACCCGGCGCGACCATGGCCAGTAGCGTCTCCACTCTCGGCAATTTTCTCCGGGAAGTGATGCGGCGAAACATGCAGAACTTCCGGGTCTTCGGGCCAGACGAGACAGAGTCCAACCAACTCCAAGCCATCTATGAAGTTGGTAAGAAGGTCTGGCTCGGCGAGTACTTCCGGAGGATGCTGACGGCGGGCAGCTGTGCAACGAACGGTCGAGTTATGGAAATGCTCAGCGAGCACACGGTGGAAGGGTGGCTCGAGGGTTACATTTTGAGCGGCCGGCATGGACTGATCAACAGCTATGAGCCCTTCATTCATGTCGTCGACTCGATGTTCAATCAGCACGCCAAGTGGTTGGAAAAGTGCAACGAGCTCTCGTGGCGTGCACCGATATCGTCGCTCAACCTGCTAATCACCGGCCTGGTATGGCGGCAGGACCACAATGGTTTCACTCACCAGGATCCCGGATTTTTGGATGTTGTGGCAAACAAGAGCCCTGAAGCGGTGCGCATCTACCTGCCGCCCGATGCCAACTCGCTCCTATCGGTTGCAGACCACTGCTTGCGCAGCGTTAACTACGTCAACGTTATCGTCGCGGACAAGAAAGAGCACATCCAGTTTCTGGACATGGACGCGGCGATCGCGCACTGCACCAAGGGTATCGGGATCTGGAGCCGGGCCAGCAACGATCAGGGGTGGAACCCGATGTGGTTATGGCCAGCTGCGGCGACGTGCCGACGACGGAATCGCTGGCCGCCACCGCCCTGCTTCGCCAGCACTTGCCGGACGCGAAGGTCAGGTTTGTGAACGTCGTCGACCTATTCAGGCTGGTGCCGCATACTGAGCACCCGCACGGTATGACGGACCGTGAGTTCGAGGCCATTTTTACACCGGACAAGCCGGTGGTCTTTAACTTTCACGGTTACCCGTGGCTGATCCATCGCCTCACCTACCGCAGGCCCGGCCAACACAATATTCACGTGCGCGGCTACAAGGAGCAAGGCAACATCAACACGCCGCTGGAGCTCGCCATCTGCAATCAGACCGACCGCTTCAGCCTGGCCATCGATGCCATCGATCGGATGCCCCGTTTCCGTGTCACCGGCGCCGGCGTGCGCGAGGCCCTCATCAACCAACAGATCGCGTGTAAACAACATGCCTACGAGTTCGGTATAGATCCTCCCGAGATCACGGATTGGAAATGGCCCTTTTAACATCTGGCAACCATGTCACCCACACATCAAGCGGTACCGGAGTCGGAGATCCAGGCGGATGGAGAGAACAGGAACCTGCACTGAAAACCGAAACTGAGAAAGGAATGACTTTGATGGAAACACAAACAGAAAGCAGGCTGGTTTCCGCAAGACCAACAGGATCCAACGAGCGATCGAAGCTCATTGAGCAATACGGCTGCGGACCGGTTCAGCTCACCGGAACGAACGACGCTCTTTATGAGCGCCACCTGGTCTTTGACAACGTTATGGAAGCGGCGGCGATCGGCGCTCGCGAGCGCTTCGAAGCCGTCGCGCGTTCCGTGCGTGATGTCCTTTCGCAACGATGGATTCGGACAGAGAAGACCTATGAACGCAAGGACCCCAAGCGCGTTTACTACCTTTCGATGGAATTTCTCATCGGTCGTTCGCTGGCTAACAATGTCACGAACCTTCTTCTTGATGACATCACCAAAAAGGCCGTTCAGGAAGAGAAGCTCGATTGGTACGAGTTACTGGAGCAGGAGCCCGACGCTGGATTGGGCAATGGAGGGCTCGGGCGCCTGGCGGCCTGCTTCCTCGATTCGATGGCTACGATGGAAATTCCGGCCATGGGTTATGGCCTCCGCTATCGAATACGGTATGTTCAAGCAAACCATCCAGGACGGCTGGCAACACGAAGTTCCAGACAACTGGCTGCGTCGTCCTGACCCTGGGAGGTCCGTCGTCAAAACGAGACGGTAGAGGTGCCACTCAACTGCTCGTTCAAGCTAAGTGGCGGAAGCTTGCGCGCTGTCCTCGGCCAGCCATCCAGCTCTGATCGGTGTCCCGTTCGATCGGCCGGTGGTGGGTTATGGTGGCAAGACTATCAATACCCTTCGGCTCTGGGAAGCAGCGGCATCACGATTATTTTAATTTTCAAGAATTCAGCAGCGGCGATTTCGTCGGAGCGCTGGCCGAAACGCTCGAGGCCGAATCGCTGACCCGGGTGCTATATCCCGACGACCACACGGCCATGGGACAAGGACTGCGCTTTGTGCAGGAGTATTTTCTCGTCGCCAGTTCGCTCGCGGACCTTGTCCGTCGCTTCCGCAAGGACCAACACAGACTGGCGCACACTACCCGACAAAGTTGCTATTCAGCTCAATGATACGCACCCGACGATGGCGGTGCCGGAGTTGATGCGGATTCTGCTCGATGAAGCACATCTCGGTTGGGACGAGGCTTGGGACCTTACCCAAAGGACTTTGGCCTACACTAATCACACGCTACTGCCGGAAGCTCTCGAGAAATGGCCGGTCGTCTGGTTTGAGCGGATGCTGCCGCGTCATCTGGAGATCATCTACGAAATCAATCGCCGCCTGATTGATGAGGTCCGAAGACGCTTTCCCGGAGATGAGGGACGGGTTCAGCGCGTAAGTCTTGTGGAAGAGGGTGCCGAGCGCAAAATTCGGATGGCCAACCTTGCCATCGTCGGCTCGCATAGCACTAACGGTGTCGCGGCGATCCATTCTCAATTGCTGCGCACGATGACCGTCAAGGACCTGGCCGAATTGTATCCCCAGCGTTTCAGCAACAAAACCAATGGCGTCACGCCCCGCCGCTGGCTGCTGATGTCAAATCCTGCGCTCTCGCAAACGATTACCGACGCCATCGGCGATGGCTGGGTGACCGATCTCAGTCAGTTGAACAAGCTCAAACCACTGGCCGGTGACCAGGCGATTACAGTCAGGCTTTTCGCAAGGCTAAACGCGAAGCCGAAGCTGCAATTTATCGATTGGCTCAAGCGGACTACCGGTCAGAACGGTAGATGCCGACAGTATCTTCGATTGCCAGATCAAGCGTATCCATGAATACAAGCGCCAACTGCTGAACGCGCTTCGGATCGTGGTGCTTTACAATCGGCTGCGCAAGAACCCGAATTTCGAGATGACGCCGCGAACTTTCTTCTTCGCCGGCAAGGCGGCGCCCGCCTACCAACTGGCCAAGGTAATTATCAAGTTCATCAACAATCTCGCCGAGTACCATCGACGACGGATCCGATCGATCCGCGGACGGCTCAAGGTTCTGTTTCTGCCCGACTACTGTGTTTCAATGGCGGAGCGGCTGATTCCTGCAGCTGATGTCTCCAATCAGATTTCCACCGCCGGCTACGAAGCCAGTGGCACGAGCAACATGAAGTTCATGATGAACGGCGCGTTGACCATCGGCACGCGGGATGGTGCGACCATCGAGATGGCAGAAGAAGCGGGCGAAGAAAATTTCTTCCTCTTCGGCCTGACGGCGGAACAGGTGGCGGACAGCCGTAGCTGGTATAAGCCGCAGTGGCATTATGACAATGACCCGGAGACTCGCGCCGCATTGGACCTGATCTTCTCCGATCATTTCAGCCGCAATGAGCCGGGCGTCTTTGCTCCACTGCGGGACGCGCTTCTGACCAACGGCGACTACTACATGCATCTGGCGGATCTCAAGTCTTATCTAGAGGCAGACCAGCAGCTATGCGACCTCTACGCCGACTCGGCGGGATGGTCTCGCAAGGCGATCTTAAACGTGGCTGGCTCCGGAAAATTCTCCAGCGACCGAACAATTGCCGAATATGCAGGCCGACATCTGGAACGCAAAGGCGTGTCCCGTTTCCTAGTAGACCGATGGTGAGAGGGAGGATTGAGACACATGCCAATTTCCCCACTTGCGGGCAAGCCAGCTCCAAAAGAGCTGCTGGTGGATCTGACTCGGCTGGAACAGGAATATTATGAGCGCCGCCCCGACTTAGGAAACCCGAACCAGCTGGTAAGCTTCGGCACCAGCGGACATCGAGGCTCGCCGCTACACGGGTCATTTACCGAAGCGCACATTCTGGCCATCACTCAGGCCATTTGTGATTACCGGCGCAGCCGCGGGTACGATGGCCCACTTTACATGGGTAAGGACACGCATGCGGTGTCCGGACCGGCTCAGCGCACCGCACTGGAAGTGCTGGCGGCCAACAACGTGGAGACTATCATCCAGAGAGACGATGGCTTCACGCCGACGCCAGTCATCTCGCGAGCCATCCTCGTTTATAACCGGAATCGTAAAGAGCACCTCGCCGACGGCATTGTCATCACGCCTTCGCACAACCCGCCGGCGGACGGTGGCTTCAAGTATAACCCGCCCAATGGCGGTCCGGCTGACACCGACGTAACACGATGGGTTGAGCGCCGCGCCAATGAGCTGTTACGCGACGGGACCGGCATCAAACGCGTGCCATTTGCTGCGGCGATCAAGGCTAACACAACACACCAGGAAGATTTCGTGCTGCCTTATGTCGAGGATCTAAGAAACGTCATCGATATGGACGCGATCCGCGGCGCTGGCCTAAAGCTGGGTGTAGACCCACTTGGCGGTGCCGCCGCGCCGTACTGGGAGCCAATCAACTCTATCTATCACTTGGACATCGCCGTCGCGAACCCAACAATCGATCCGACTTTCTCGTTCATGACTGTCGATCACGACGGCCAGATACGCATGGACCCATCGAGTCCGTATGCGATGGCGCGTCTCGTGGACCTCAAGAATCAGTATGACGTCGCCTTCGCCAACGATCCAGACTCCGACCGGCACGGCATTGTTACACCTTCCTCCGGGTTGATGAATCCCAATCACTACCTGGCTGTGGCCATACGCTATCTGCTGACGCATCGGCCTAACTGGCCAGCTCACGTCGCGGTCGGCAAGACCTTGGTCAGTAGCAGCATGATTGATCGTGTGGTGCACAAGCTTGGGCGCTCGCTTTGTGAGGTGCCGGTGGGCTTCAAGTGGTTCGTGCCAGGGTTGTTCGATGGCTCGCTCTGTTTTGGCGGAGAGGAAAGCGCGGGAGCAAGCTTCCTCAGGAAGGACGGCACCGTTTGGACGACCGACAAGGACGGCCCAATCATGGACTTACTGGCAGCGGAGATCACCGCGCGCACGGGCAAGGACCCGGGCGAGTTATATCAAGAACTAACAACTGAGTTCGGCACGCCATACTACACGCGCATCGATGCGCCAGCGACCCCAGATCAGAAAGCGCGGCTGCAAAAGTTGTCGCCCGCAGCGGTTGCCACTGATACTCTCGCCGGCGAGCCGATCACAGCCAAACTGACCTCCGCCCCAGGTAACGGCGCCCCGATCGGCGGGCTGAAGGTCGTGACCGATAATGGCTGGTTCGCGGCCCGGCCTTCCGGCACCGAGAACATCTACAAGATCTATGCGGAGAGCTTCAAGGATCAAAGTCATTTGGCCGCGATCGTGCAGGAAGCTCAAGAAATTGTGACCGATGCACTCAGGATCGCCTGATCCGGCTCTTCAGGAACAGGAGGTGCGCTGATGAGCAACGACACGCGGTCCGAGTCTTCCTCCATTTCCATCCGGCTACCGTGCTTCTGGCTTGCTTCTGCACGTTACATCGTTGCCTACGCCCTACGGCATTGGCGACGTGGGACCAGCTGCGATCGCGTGGATCGATCAACTGTGCGACGCAGGACAAAGTTGGTGGCAGGCGTTGCCCTTGGGCCCGACGGGTTACGGCAACTCTCCTTATCAATCGCTGTCGTCCTTTGCCGGCAACGGCCTTCTCATCAGCCCAGACTGGCTCATCGAGGATGGCTTGTTAAGCCCCAGCGACTGCGCGGCACCTTCATTCTCTCCATCCGCCGTCGATTACAACGCGGTTATCCCGTTCAAATACCGGTTGCTCGAGAAAGCTTGGACCAATTTTACTAAAGCGGGATCCGCGGAGTTACGAGTTGCCTTTGAACAGTTCTGCCACGAGCAGGCGCACTGGTTGGAAGATTACGCGCTCTTTCGAGCGCTGAAAATCCGGCACAATGGCGCTTACTACCTCGAGTGGCCGACGGAGTTGGTCCAGCGTGTGCCGAAAGCTTTGGCCCAGGCCCGGCGTGATCTCGCGAATCAAGTCGATCAAGTTTGTTTTGCTCAATTCCTATTGTTTCGCCAGGGAGCACGGCTTGAGAAACATGCCAGAGCTAAAGGCGTGCGCCTGATTGGCGATCTGCCCTTTTTTGTTTCTCCGGACTCGAGTGACGTTTGGGCCAACCCGGAGCTATTCTTGTTGGACGACCAACGGAGGCCGCGCTTCGTGGCGGGCGTGCCCCCGGATTATTTCAGCTGCGCAGGGTCAGCTCTGGGGCAACCCGGTCTACAACTGGGAGACGCTGCGGCAAACTGGCTATCGCTGGTGCATCGATCGTTTGCGCGCTCTGCTCGCGCACGTGGATGTGATTCGTCTGGATCATTTCCGCGCGTTCGCAGCGGCGTGGCATGTTCCGGCCGGAGCACCTACGGCCCAGATCTGGCCAGTGGGTGCCGGGTCCGGGCGCTGATTTCTTCAACGCGGTGAAGAAAGAGTTAGGCGGACTACCGTTCATTGCTGAGGATTTGGGTGTTGATCACTGCGGACGTTTATGCGCTCCGCGACCAGTTTCAGGTGCCTGGGACCCGCGTCCTGCAATTTGCCTTCGACGGCAATTCAGATAACCCGTACCTCCCTCACAACTATCCCTCAAACGCGGTCGTATATACCGGGACGCATGACAATCCTACAAGTCGTGGATGGTACGAAGAGTTGCCACCGTATCAGCGGCAGAACTTGTGGCGTTACCTCAACTCACCGCAGACGTGACAGTCGCGAGGTCGCCTGGGATTTGATGCGTCTGGCGTGGTCGTCTCCGGCTGCGCTTGCGATCGCTCCTCTACAAGATCTTCTCAATCTCGGGGCAGAGGCTCGAATGAACGTCCCCGGTCGTGCGGAAGGCAACTGGAGCTGGCGTTGTACCGAAGAGTTGTTATCGACTGCTGATTTTCACTGGCTGCGGGACCTGACAAGAAGCTCAAACCGCCTGCGCATGCTTGCAAATCCAGCGATCGAAATGGCGGAGGCTGCGTTATGACACCGAGCCCAATTGTTTTTCTAGTCGATGCCAACAACACATCACTCCGCCTGGCTAGTCAACAATGAGCTCAATTCGTTACGAGGTAACAAAATGAAAGCAACTCAACTGCTTCACAACCTGGGTCAAAGTCTGTGGCTCGACAACATTACGCGCGACCTGATTAACAGCGGCACACTCAAGCGCTATATCGACGAGCTTTCCGTGACGGGGCTCACTTCGAATCCCACGATCTTCGACCACGCGATTAAAAACAGCAGCTCATGCGACGCTGCGATCCGCAAGAAACTTGATGAGGGTAAGTCCGGAGAGAGGCTGTTCTTCGAGCTGGCACTTGAGGATCTCACGCGGGCGGCCGATCTGTTTCGACCCATCTTTGACCGGACTAACGGCGTCGACGGATGGGTGTCATTGGAGGTATCGCCTCTGCTTGCGCACGACACCGCCAGCACCCTCGCCGCGGCTAAGAGTTTGCACGCTCGGGCGAGGCGCCCAAACCTGTTAATCAAGATTCCTGGCACTAAAGAAGGCCTGCCCGCAATCGAAGAGTCGATTTTCGCCGGTGTGCCTATCAACGTCACGTTACTATTTTCACGCGAGCATTACCTCGCAGCAGCTGAGGCTTTTTGCGCGGGATCGAGCGACGCATCGATGCCGGACTTAAATCCGACATCGGCTCGGTAGCCTCGGTTTTCGTCAGCCGGTGGGACGCCGCAGTCGCAGGCAAAGTGCCTGCCGCGCTGAACAACAAACTCGGTATCGCGATCGCAAAGCGCACTTACAAGGCCTACCGCGAGTTGCTCGGCTCACCTCGTTGGGAGCGGATCTACAACGCCGGAGCCCGTCCGCAACGCTTGTTATGGGCGAGCACAGGAACCAAGGATCCCAAGGCACCTGATGTACTATATATCAAAGCGCTTGCTGCGCCTTTCACGGTAAACACCATGCCCGAGGGAACTTTGAAAGCCCTCGCCGATCACGGGGATCTCAGCGAGATCATGTCGGCCGACGGCGGCGATTGCGAAGCAGTGCTGGACCAATTCGCGGCGGCGGGCATCGACATCGATGACTTGGCCGCAAGGCTCCAGGACGATGGAGCCAAATCGTTTGTCAGTTCCTGGAAGGAGCTCATGGAGGTTATCGCTTCCAAGAGCGCAACCCTTGCGAAGGCCGGCTGAATACATGGAGGGCTCAATGAATGTGCTGGTTGTCGATGTAGGCGGAACCCACGTGAAGATTCTCGCTACAGGACAAAAACAACCTCGGGAATTTCCATCGGGCCCCAAGCTAACCCCAAACAGATGGTCGCTGGCGTCAAGAAGCTTGCCAAGGATTGGAAGTATAACGCGGTATCGATTGGCTATCCCGGGGTAGTCGTTAGGAAATCGGCCCGTTGCGGATCCGTATAACCTTGGAAACGGGTGGGCCGGATTCGATTTTGGAGCCGCGTTCAAGTGTCCGGTCAAGGTAATCAACGATGCCGCCATGCAAGCATTGGGAAGCTACAAGCATGGCAAAGATGCTCTTCCTCGGGCTGGGTACCGGGCTCGGTTCCGCCATGGTGGTGGATGGCATCGTGGAACCGATGGAGCTCGGCCACCTCCCATACCGGAAGCGCACCTTTGAAGACTATGTTGGGGTCGCTGGACGCAAGCGCCTAGGACAGAAGAAATGGGAACAGGCGGTTAAGGATGTAATAGCTCGCCTGGTTGCCGCGCTCGAACCCGAGGATGTGGTTCTGGGAGGCGGAAACGTCAAAAATCTGAAAAGTTACCTCCAGGTTGCAGGGCGGGCGACAATGCCTGAATGCATTCGTGGGAGGATTTCGCGTTTGGGAGAAAACCGATCGAGGGAATCGCTCTAAATCCAAACGAACAGTTTCGAGAGCCACGAGGAAACCTGGGAGATAAACCGTCGTGCACAAAGAGTTTCGATCCGTGTTTCGACGTTTCGCGCTGTTTCCTATGAGGGTAACGGAAAAAGATTCGCTTCGGCGTGTTAGCACACTACGAACCTAAGTCAGGCTTTGGGTTCTGTTGAAAAGAATCTAGGGATAGCAATGCACGACTAGAACGGAATGAAAAGGAACATAATAATGGACCCAACAACAAAATCAGTCACCGAGCGTCGGCGCATGGAATGCTCTGGTCGCTCACCATCAGAAGATTCGCGACCTGCATCTGCGGAAACTTTTTGCGGATGATCCCAAACGCGGCGAGCGCATGACCGTCGAGGCGGTAGGTTTATATCTGGATTACTCGAAGAATCGCGTCACCGACGAGACCCTGAAGCTTCTTGTGCAGCTCGCCGAGGAATCGGGATTGCGCGGGCGGATCGACGCTATGTTTCGGGGCGACAAGATCAACATCACGGAAAACCGCGCTGTTCTGCATGTAGCTCTGCGCGCACCGAGAGGGGCATCGATCGTTGTTGATGGCGAGAACGTTGTGCCGCAAGTCCACGCCGTTCTCGACAAGATGGCCGACTTCTCCAACCGCGTGCGGAGCGGCGCGTGGAAAGGTTACACTGGCAAGCGCATTCGCAACGTCATCAACGTTGGTATCGGTGGCTCTGATCTCGGACCAGTCATGGCCTATGAGGCATTGAAGCATTACAGCGACCGAAGCATGACGTTTCGGTTCGTTTCCAACGTCGACGGTACCGATTTCGCTGAGGCCGTTCACGACCTGGACCCTGCAGAAACGCTTTTCATCATTTCTTCAAAAACATTCACAACCCTGGAAACAATGACGAATGCGCGCACCGCGCGCGATTGGTTACTTGCAGGTCTCGGAGGCGATGAAAAGGCGGTCGCCAAACATTTTGTTGCGGTGTCGACCAATGCTTCGGAAGTGGCGAAGTTCGGCATTGATACTGCCAACATGTTCGGGTTCTGGGATTGGGTCGGCGGACGCTATTCGATGGATTCAGCGATCGGGCTTTCAACGATGATTGCGATCGGCCCGGATAACTTTCGCGCCATGTTGGACGGCTTCCACCAAATGGACGAGCACTTCCGCACAACCCCTTTGAGCGCAACCTGCCGGTTCTCATGGGGCTACTGGCTGTTTGGTACAACGACTTCTTCGGCGCAGCGACAGTAGCGGTCCTTCCATACGAGCAATACCTGAAGCGATTCCCGGCTTATCTCCAACAGCTGACAATGGAGAGCAATGGCAAACACGTCACACTTGATGGAAGCAAAGTCCCCTGCGATACCAGCCCTGTTTACTGGGGTGAGCCGGGAACTAACGGCCAGCATTCTTTTTACCAGTTGATCCATCAGGGAACGCGACTCATTCCTTGCGACTTCATAGCGTTCTACCAAACGCTAAATCCGCTCGGCCGTCACCACGATATTCTCCTCGCGAATGTGTTCGCCCAAGCCGAGGCGCTGGCTTTCGGCAAGACACCCGAGCAAGTCAAGGCGGAGGGCACGCCGGACTGGCTCGTGCCCCACCGGGTCTTCGAGGGTAACCGCCCATCGAACACGATTCTGGCCGAGCGGCTCACTCCGGAAACCCTCGGTAAACTCGTCGCTCTCTACGAGCACAGCGTCTTTACACAGGGCGCCATTTGGAACATCGACTCGTTCGACCAGTGGGGTGTCGAGCTAGGCAAGCAATTGGCCCAGCGGATTATCCCGGAACTCGAGAGCAAGGAGAAACCTGCTCTTAACCATGATAGCTCAACCAATAACCTGATTTACCAATACCGAAAATCGAAGAATGCAAATTGAAGGAGGCGTTATGAAATCGATCGACTTGAACGAACAACAACTGCAGAAAATGAAGACACATCCCGGCTTCATAGCCGCGCTGGATCAAAGCGGTGGCAGCACTCCCGGCGCACTGCGTCTTTACGGAATCAAAGAAGGTGCGTGGTCCAACGAGGACGAGATGTTTGCGATCGTGCACCAGATGCGCACCCGCATGATTACCAGCCCCAGCTTTACCGGAGAGCGGATTATTGGCGCCATCCTGTTCGAGAACACCATGGACAGGGACATCGAGGGGCAACCTACGGCTGACTATCTTTGGAACGTAAAACGTGTGGTGCCGTTTCTGAAAGTGGACAAGGGCCTTGCTGCTGAGAAGGACGGGGTCCAGCTGATGAAGCCCATGCCCGCGCTTGCCGCGCTGCTCGAGAAAGCTAAAGCGAAGCGCATATTCGGAACCAAGATGCGCTCGGTCATTAAGCAAGCCAGCGGAGCAGGCATCAAGGACATCGTGAACCAGCAGTTCGAGCTAGCTGCGCAGATCATTGCCGCCGAACTGATGCCGATCGTCGAGCCGGAAGTTGACATTCACTGCCCGGAAAAGGCCAAGGCCGAAGCGTTACTCAAGGCGGCTATTCTTGAGAAGCTCAACCAACTGCCAGCAGGCCAGCTGGTCATGCTCAAGCTTACGCTACCAGAGCAAGACAACTTCTACGCTGATTTCGTCAAACATCCCAAAGTCTTGAGGGTGGTTGCGTTGTCCGGCGGTTATTCGCGGGAAGAAGCCAACAACCGCTTGCGCCGGAATCACGGCATTGTCGCGAGCTTTTCCGCGGGCCCTTGCAGAAGGGCTCTCGGCCCAGCAATCCGATGCCGAGTTCAACGCCATGCTGGACAACTCCATTCAGAGTATCTTCTGAGGCATCCAACACCTAAGCAGGCCATGATCGCAGAATCGGAGGATCGGATGACGGCGTCGGGACCACGCTAACCGTCCGAGAATGATGACCAAGAGGGATTTAAGATATGGACAAGGGTATCGTTAAACTTGCTCCTTCCATCCTCTCGGCTGACTTTGCCCATTTGGGCAAGCAAGTGGGCGAGGCGGAGCAGGCCGGGGCGGATCGCATCCACGTCGATGTCATGGATGGACACTTCGTGCCTAACATTTCGATTGGGGCGCCGATCGTCCAGTCGCTTCGCCAGGTAACGCGTCTGCCTCTGGAGACGCACCTGATGATTTCCGACCCGGACTTTTTCCTGGACGAGTTTACCGAGGCTGGGTCGGGTTCATTTCTTGTGCATTGGGAAGGCAACAACAATTTGCATCGCACAGTGCAACGCATCAAAGCGCTGGGCAAGCGCGTCGGCGTAGTAATAAATCCGGCAACCCCGCGGCAGTGCTAGAAGAGATCCTCCAAGACGTGGATCAGGTGTTAGTCATGACGGTTAACCCGGGCTTTGGACACCAGCGTTTCATCCACACGACGCTGCCAAAGATTCGGCGTGTCCGCCAGATGATCGATGAGATCAAGCGGGACTGCGATCTCGAGGTTGACGGCGGCATCGACGTGACGACCGCGCCACTGGTGGTCGATGCAGGAGCCAACGTTCTGGTAGCCGGATCGGCAATTTTTGGTGAGGGCGAAGGAGTAATCGCAGCCATGAACCGGCTGCGAGCAGCAGCGAACTAGAGAAAGATGGGATACATTCAAATCCAAAATCCGAATTTCGAAACAAATTCAAATGATCAAAAACAGAAAATTCCAAATAGGCTCATTTCGGATTTCGAACCTCGGATTTTGGATTTTGATTCAGAAACAATCTGTTCGGAAAGAAGGGAGTTAACTATGCAAATCGGAATGATTGGTCTTGGACGAATGGGGGCAAATATGGCGCGGCGACTTCTGAACGGAGGTCATCAGTGTGTGGTCTTCGACAGGTCGCCAAAAGTCGTGCAAGAGTTGGTCGAGGAAAAGGCGGTTGGCTCCTCATCGCTCGCAGACTTTGCGCAGAAGCTAACCAAGCCGCGGGCGGTGTGGTTGATGGTTCCGGCGGCGGTCGTGGACGAGACCATCGCCGCTCTCCTCCCCACCTTGAGCGCGGCGACATTCTCATCGATGGCGGAAATTCCTACTACGTGGACGACATTCGCCGCGCGAAGGAACTGAGCTCAAAAGGAATTCATTATGTCGATGTCGGCACCAGTGGCGGTATCTGGGGGTTGGAACGTGGCTACTGCATGATGATCGGCGGCGAAAAGGACGTGGTTCAGAATCTAGATCCTATTTTTGCCACGCTGGCGCCCGGCATCGGAAATATTCCTCGCACGCGCGGGCGAGAGAAGCTCGCCGGCACGGCGGAACAAGGTTACTTGCATTGTGGACCTAAACGGCGCCGGGCACTTTGTTAAGATGGTGCACAACGGTATCGAGTACGGCATCATGGCCGCATATGCCGAAGGTATTGGCCGTGTTGCGTGCCGCCGATGCGGGCAAGAGAAAACATGTGGTCGATGCTGAGACGACGCCATTGCGCGACCCGGAGGACTACCAGTACGAACTCAATTTACCTGACATCGCGGAGGTATGGCGGCGCGGCAGTGTGATCGCGTCGTGGCTGCTGGATCTAACCGCCAGCGCCTTGGTCGAGGATCCAGCACTCGCGAAATTCGCAGGCCGGGTTTCGGATTCGGGCGAGGGACGCTGGACGATCAAGGCAGCAATCGATGAAGGCGTGCCGGTGCCGGTATTAACAACCGCACTGTACGAACGGTTCGCTTCGCGCGGCGAGGCAGATTACCAAGACAAACTGCTTTCGGCGATGCGCTTTGGTTTCGGGGGCCACTTGGAAAAATCCGCCAAATGAGGAGCACGACATGAACGTTCCCCATTCGGATGCGTTGGTCTTCTTCGGTGCCACCGGCGATCTCGCCTACAAGAAAATCTTTCCGTCATTGCAAGCGATGATCAAACGCGGCCACCTCGACGTGCCGGTTATCGGGGTGGCCAAGGCAGGTTGGAATATCGATCAGCTCCGAGCGCGGGCACGAGACAGCGTCGAGAAACACGGCGGAGGAGTCGATCCGGCGGCCTTCGACAAGCTGTGTAGCCTGCTGCGTTATGTTGACGGCGACTACAAAGACGCGGCCACCTTTCAGGCCATCCGCAAGGAGCTAGACTCTGCGGAGCGGCCGGCGCATTACCTCGCCATCCCGCCTGCGCTGTTCGGCCTCGTTGTGGAACAGCTAGCCAAGGCACGCTGCACCAGTGGTGCTCGTGTTATCGTTGAAAAACCCTTCGGTCACGACCTCATCTCGGCGCAGGAACTCAATCGGATTCTGCTCGGCACTTTCGACGAGCAGCACATCTTTCGCATCGATCATTATTTGGGAAACGAGCAGTGCGTAACATGGTCTTCTTGCGCTTCGAGAATGCAATTCTGGAGTCGTTCTGGAACCGCAATCAGGTCGAGAGCGTCCAGATAACCATGGCGGAAGCGTTTCGGTGTTCAAGGCCGGGGGCGTTCTACGATCAAACCGGCGCGATCCGCGACGTGGTTCAAAATCACCTGTTCCAGATTTTGGTGAACCTGGCGATGGAGCCACCGGTGAGAACCGATAGTGAAACGATCCGCGACGAAAAGGTTAAGGTCCTGAAGGCTATTCGGCCTCTGGAGGCAAAGAATCTTGTTCGCGGTCAGTTTCGTGGTTACCGGAAGGAAAACGGCGTGGCGCCGGATTCGAAAGTCGAAACCTTCGCCGCTTTGCAGTTGAACGTGGATTCCTGGCGCTGGCAAGGCGTCCCGTTCTACATCCGGGCCGGGAAGTCGTTGCCAGTAACGTGCACCGAGATCGTCGTCCGCTTGCGCCAGCCGCCCATCGTCTTTCCAACCTGCTGTCGTGTCCCGCAACTATTTTCGATTCCGCGTCAGTCCTGACGTCACGGCTGCCTTTGGTCTGACGGTGATGGATTCGGAAGAGAAGATGATCGGCGAACAAGTGGAGTTGCTGGCGAGCCACTATCCCGGCGCGGAGGAGATGGATGCTTACGAACGCGTGCTCGGTGACGCCATGGCGGGAGACGCCACCTTGTTTGCCCGGGAGGACTATGTGGAAGAAGCCTGGCGCATCGTCGACCCGGTGCTGAAGGCCGGCACGCCAGTCTACGAATACGAGCCCGGCACCTGGGGACCGAGTGAAGTCGACCAAAGAGTTGCACCTCCCGGAGGCTGGGAAAACCCGACGATGAGCAGCTGAAAGATTGGAGTGATGGAGTATTGGAGTACTGGAGTATTGGGTTCTAAAAACATCACTCCAGTACTCCAACCTCAGCGTAGGAACTGCCATGAACGTTGAGATACTTATTGATGCGGACGCAGTGGCGCGGAAGGCTGCCGAGATTATCGCCGCGGAAGCCCGCGCGACTGTGGCGGAGCGTGGCCGCTTCATTATGGCCGTTAGCGGTGGTCATACCCCGTGGAAAATGCTGCGTGCCCTGGCAAACGAAAAGGTACGCTTGGGAAGGCGTGCGCGTGGTGCAGGTTGACGAGCGCGTAGCGCCAGCCGGAGACCCAGATCGAAATCTCAGTCACTTGCGTGAAAGCTTGCTCGAGCACGCGCCGCTGCGACCCGAGCAGATCCTTGCCATGCCAGTGGAGTGGCCTGACCTAGACGCCGCGGCCATACGCTACGCAATGACTCTCAAGGAGATCGCCGGCTCGCCGCCGGTGCTCGACCTCGCTCATCTGGGCCTCGGACCAGATGGCCACACTGCCTCGCTGGTTCCCGGAGATCCTGTTCTGAACGTCACCGACTCAGATGTCGCGCTGACTGGAGTCTACCAAGGGAGGCGTCGGATGACGTTGACGTATCCGATCCTCAATCGTGCCCGTCGCGTTCTGTGGTTGGTAACTGGGAACGATAAGGTGGACGCGCTCGCGCGCTTACGCGAAGCCGATACATCGATTCCGGGCGGCAAGATTCATCGGGATCAAGCAGTGGTGCTGGCCGATCAGGCGGCGGCAGGGACGAACTGAGATGAAGGGAAGCATATGCGTATTGGAATTGCTACCGATCACGGTGGATTTAGTTTGAAGGAAGAATTACTCAAGCCAGCTTCGCGCAGCGGGACATGAGGTCGTCGATTTCGGCGCTCATCACCTGAGTGAGGGCGATGACTATCCTGATTACGTTCTCCCGCTTGCGCAGAGCAGTGGCTACTCAGGAGGTAGAGCGGGGAGTAGCGATTTGCGGCAGCGGCGTCGGCGCATCGGTTTGCGCGAATAAGGTCCCTGGCATCCGAGCTGCGTTAATTCACGACCATTTTTCGGCAAGGCAGGGCGTAGAGGACGATCACATGAACGTGCTTTGTATGGGCGGCAGGACTGTCGGACCAGCCGTCGCCTGGGATCTCGTTCAAACGTTTCTCGCAGCCGAGTTCAGTCAAGCGCCGCGACATTTGCGTCGCTTGGGCAAAATAGCTTCGCTGGAGGCACAAAAAGAATAGGCAAAAACCGACGGAGAAAAACTATGACAGACGAGGAGATGACTCAATTAGCGATCAACACAATTCGCACGCTCTCGATAGACGCGGTCCAGCAGGCCAAGTCCGGGCATCCCGGTACACCAATGGCGCTCGCCCCGCTGATTTACACGATCTGGAATCGCGTTATGCGCTTCGATCCCGAGGACCCCATCTGGCCTAACCGCGACCGTTTCGTCTTATCGAATGGCCACGCTTCGATGCTGCTCTGGTCAGTGCTCCATCTCACCCGCACAAAGGCGGTCAATGCTGATTACGAAAGACTCGGGCACGTGTCGGTATCTCTCGACGATATCCGTCACTTTCGCCAGCTCGACAGCAAAGCCCCGGGCATCCCGAGTACTCATTGGGTTTCGGGAGTGGAGACGACGACCGGTCCGCTTGGGCAAGGTGTTGCCACGAGCGTGGGAATGGCGATTGCCCAGAAGTGGCTCGCCCATCGTTACAACCGACCGCGCTTTGATATTTTTGATTACAACGTTTACGCCGTGTGCGGGGACGGCTGCCTGATGGAAGGAATTTCATCGGAAGCAGCCTCGCTGGCCGGTCACCTGGGCCTCGATAATCTCTGCTGGGTCTACGACAACAATCACATTACCATTGAGGGTAAGACGCGCATCACTTTCACGGAGGATGTCGAGGCGCGATTTTTGGCTTACGGCTGGAACGTCTTGCGTGTCGGCAACGCAAACGACCTCGAGCGCATCGAGCAGGCTCTCGAAATCTTTCGTAAGACGAAAGAACGTCCCACGTTCATCGTCCTGGACAGCCATATTGGCTATGGTTCACCTCATAAACAGGATACTGCCGCGGCGCACGGCGAGCCGCTTGGCGACGATGAAGTTCGATTATGCAAGCGCGCCTACGGCTGGCCCGAGGACAAAACGTTTCTTGTTCCTGACGGCGTGTATGAACACTTCGCTGCTGGTATAGGCGCGCGCGGCGCAGAAGCTCGAAGGAAATGGACCGAACTGTTTGCAGCTTATCGAACTGAGTATCCGGACGCTGCGACCGAGATCGAATTGATGCAGCGGCGCGAACTTCCCGTCCGGTTGGGATCGCAAACCTTCCGGTGTTCGCCAGCGGATCCGAAGGGAATCGCTGGGCGCGATGCCTCGGGCAAAGCGCTGAATGTTCTGGCTCAAAACATTCCCTGGTTTCTCGGAGGGTCAGCCGATCTTGGCCCATCGAACAAGACCATTCTCAACGTATGAAGGCGCAGGAGACTTCCAAGCTGATAATCCGGGCGGGAAGAACCTCCATTTCGGCATCCGTGAGCATGCGATGGGTGCGATTGTAAATGGCCTTTCGCTTGTCCAAGCTGCGCCCGTACGGAGCAACGCTTCTTCATCTTTAGCGACTACGCACGGCCAGCGATCCGGCTATCGGCTTTGATGGAACTGCCTACCATTTTTGTTTTCACACACGACGCGATGGGCGACGGCGAAGACGGTCCTACTCATCAACCGGTAGAGCATCTGGCTTCGCTGCGGGCAATTCCAGGCCTCGTGACTCTTCGACCGGGCGACGCCAACGAGGTTATCGAAGCCTACCGCTACATCATGCAACTGCGTCACGAACCTGCTGTGCTGGTGCTGTCGCGCCAGCCACTGCCGACGCTCGATCGGAAAAAGTACGCACCGGCATCCGGAGTCGCGCGTGGCGCCTACGTTCTTGCAGACGCGCCCGGTGGCGATCCCGAAGTCGTTCTTATCGCATCGGGAGTGAAGTCAGTCTCGCTGTGGAGGCGCACGAGAAGCTCATTGCTGAAGGCATCCGGTCGCGTGTCGTATCCATGCCGTCTTGGGACATATTCGAACATCAGACGCAGGAATATCAGGACAGCGTTTTGCCGCCGAGCCTGGTCGCGCGCGTCGCCGTGGAGCAGGCATCGACGTTTGGATGGGAACGATACATCGGAAAGCGGGGACGCATGATCGGCATGAAAACATTTGGAGCATCGGCACCGTTGAAAGAATTGCAGCGCAAATTCGGCTTTATCCCCGACTCGATTGTTACGGCAGCCAAAGAGCAGGTAGCCCAAGGGAGGTGAACAATGCCGATGGCCATAACCCGCGACGATTACGATGCCGTTCTTCTTGACCTCGACGGTGTGATAACGGACACCGCCAGCCTGCACGCGGCGTGTTGGAAACAGATGTTTGACGAGTACCTTCAGAAGCGTGCGACGCAGAGAGGCGAAGCCATTTCGTCCCTTCGAGCTCGCCACGGACTACCGGCTCTATGTGGATGGGAAGCCCCGCTTCGACGGCGTTCGCGACTTTCTCACATCACGCGGTATCCAGCTCCCCGAGGGAAGCCCGGACGACCCCCGCAAGGCCGAAACGGTGGGCGGGCTCGGGAACCGCAAGAACGACCTGGTCAACAAAATCATTGAAGAGCGAGGGGTGGAGCCTTACGAGGGAAGCGTCAAGTTCATCCATCAGCTCCGCCGTCAGGGGTTCAAAATCGCCGTCGTCACCTCGAGTCAGAACTGCGACGGCCGTCTTAAAGGCCGCCAAGTTGGATGACTTCTTCGACGTGCAAGTCGATGGCAACATGATCCATGCGCAACACTTGGCCGGCAAACCCGCCCCGGATACGTTCTTGACGGCGGCACGGCTGCTCGGGGTTGAGCCGACACGAGCGGTCGTCGTCGAGGATGCCATCTCTGGGAGTCGAGGCCGGGTCTGCACGGGAACTTCGGCCTGGTGATCGGCGTCGCGCGCAAGGGGAACGCCGAGGAGCTTCGGCACCATGGCGCGCATCTGGTGGTGAACGATCTGGGCGAACTGGTTGACTGACCAATGCCCCATGCTGTCTCGGAGGAACAGCCCGATGATCCATCATGAACGCCTCAGGCCGCCATCCCACGATTACCCGGCCGACGAGTGGAACGTCATCGAAAAAGGGTTTCACCCCGAATTCCTGGCCCAGCTAGAAACGATGCTGGCGGTCGGCAACGGATACCTCGGCATGCGCGGGTGCCCGGAGGAAGGCGGCCCCAACGCCGAAAACGGCACCCTTATCAATGGGTTCTATGAAAGCCGGCCGATCGTATACGGAGAGGAAGCCTACGGCTTCGCGAAAACCGGCCAGACCATCTTCAGCGTGACCGACAGCAAGATCATCAAGCTCTTCGTCGACGACGAGCCCTTCTGGCTGCCCAATGCGAACCTCTTAAGCTACGACCGGCGGCTCAACATGAAGTCCGGGACGCTCGACCGGGAAATCCTCTGGGAGACGCCTGCAGGCAAACAGGTGTTGATTACCTCCCGGCGTTTGGTCTCTTTCGCGCAATCGGCACGTGGCCGCCATCTCCTATCGTGTGACGCTCCTCAACGCGGCAGGCCTCCATCGTGATCTCTTCGGAGATGGTAGCCAATGAGCCGATCGCTCGCACCAACGGGGATGATCCGCGCCAGGCGAGAGTCTTTGCCGGGCGGGTGCTCCATCACCGAGCCAGCTATGCGAAAGACCGTCGGATCGTGCTGTGTCATGCGACTGAAAAGAGCCGCATTGACCCTGACGTGTGCTACTGACCATGTTTTGGAGACCACGTGCCACGCACGCCCACAAGGCTGTCCACACCGAAGACTTCGGCCAGGTCGCCTTCACGATCGAGGCCCGGCCCGGCTGTCCGATCCACCTCACCAAATACATGGTCTATCACACGTCACAGACGGCTTCGGTCTGAAGAACTCTGCGGCCGTGCTGAGTGGACAATGGATCGCGTAGTGAGCCAGGGGTTCCAGCAGCTGCTCGCCGCCCAAGAGCAGTACATGGACGATTTCTGGCGCCGCAGCGATGTCCGGGTCAGGGATATCAGGGAAGACCGCACTAAGCGCACCACCGTGGAGATCCAGCAAGCGATCCGCTTCAACCTCTTTCACATCCTGCAGGCTTCAGCGCGCGCGGAAGACGCGGGTGTGCCGGCGAAAGGCCTCACCGGACAAGCGTATGAGGGGCATTACTTTTGGGACACGGAGATCTACGTGCTGCCGTTTCTGACGTATACCTCGCCGCGGATCGCCAGGAATCTGCTGACCTTCCGCTACAAGATGCTGCCGCAGGCACGAGCGCGCGCCAGGCAATTGGGCCATCGAGGAGCCATGTTCCCGTGGCGCACCATCAGCGGGGAAGAAGCATCGGCCTACTATGCCGCCGGAACCGCACAGTACCACATCAACGCGGACATCATGTACGCGCTGCGCAAGTATGTGCAGGCGACGGGCGACGAGCCGTTCCTGCGGGACTGCGGTGCCGAGATGCTCGTGGAAACGGCACGCCTGTGGCTGGACCTGGGCTTCTACTCGGACGCAAAAGGAGGGAAATTCTGCATCAACGGCGTCACCGGGCCCGATGAATACAACACAGTCGTGAACAACAACGCCTACACCAACTTGATGGCCCGAGAGAACCTGCGCTACGCCGCCCAGACGGTCGAGTCCCTGCGCGCAACAACACCGGATGCGTACAACGCGCTCGCGCACAAAACGGCGCTCGAGCCGTCGGAGGTCGAGGCATGGACACGCGCGGCGGAGAGCATGTATGTGCCGTATGATGAGAAGCTGAAGATTATCCCGCAGGATGACAGCTTTCTGGATCGAGAGCCCTGGGACTTCCGGAACACGCCGCGCGACCACTACCCGCTGCTGCTCTTTTATCATCCGCTCAACATCTACCGGAAGCAAGTGATCAAACAGGCGGACGTGGTGCTGGCCATGTTCCTGCTGGGCAATGCGTTTTCCCCAGAGGCGAAGCAGCGTAACTTTGAATTCTACGACCCCTTGACCACGGGCGACTCATCGCTGTCGTCGTGCATCGAGGCGATCATCGCCGCACAGATCGGCGATATGGACAAAGCGATTCGGTACGGGATGGCGGCACTGCTGATGGATCTGGCCGACGTGGGCGGTAACGTGAAGGACGGCTGCCATATCGCCTCGATGGGCGGCACCTGGATGATGCTCACCTATGGGTTTGGCGGCATGCGGGACGATGACGGGACGTTGTCATTCTGGCCACGTCGCGCGCCGGAGGACAACGCTATACTGCGGTTTCCCTGACGTACCGCGGGCAGATGCTGGAGGTCGAGATCGGTCTGGAGACGGTGCAATACGCGCTGCGTGAAGGCGAACGTCTCGTGATCCGCCATGAAACGGAAGAAATTCAGCTGACCCGGGAACATCCGCTGGCCGTCCGGCCGGTCAGCAGGAGGTGAGGATCGCCATCCATCGTTGCAGCCAAAGAGGCCAAAGAGGTTAAGCGGTAGCCAAGGGTAGCCGTATGGGAGAAGAAGCAGTCATGAACTCTGTTGGAAACGCTGGCCACAGCTGGCCTCTTGGCGCCACCGTCGTTGACGGTGGCATCAATTTTAGCGTGTTCTCCCGCAGCGCTACAGGCGTAGAGCTGCTGTTGTTTGACCGGGAAGACGATGCTCGGCCGGCGCGCGTGATCGCGCCTCGATCCTGCAACTAACCGGACCTATCACTACTGGCACGTATTCGTGCCGGGCGTGAAAGCGGGGCAGATCTACGGTTATCGAGTTGAGGGAGCTTTCGATCCTCCGAGTGGAATGCGGTTCGATCCCGCCAAAGTCCTCCTCGATCCATATGGACGCGGCGCGGTTGTTCCAAAGAACTACAGTCGCGACGCCGCCCGGCAGGACAGGCGACAATGCCGCGACGGCGATGAAGAGCGTGGTCGTAGATCCGCACGCGTACGATTGGGAAGGCGACACACCGCTGCAAGCGGCCGTCCTCGCGAACCATCGTTTACGAAATGCACGTGCGCGGCTTCACCCGCCACCCGAGTTCCGGCGTCGCGGAGAAAGACGCGGCACCTTTGCCGGTCTGATCGAGAAGATTCCGTATCTGCAACGAACTCGGCGTCACCGCAGTCGAACTGATGCCGGTGTTCCAGTTTGATCCTCAAGATGCTCCGCCCGGGCGAGTCAACTACTGGGGCTATGCGCCCGTTTCATTCTTTGCGCCGCACCAGGCGTACAGTTCGCGCCAGGACCCGCTCGGCCCGTTGGACGAATTTCGCGACATGGTCAAGGCGCTGCACCGGGCAGGTATCGAGGTCATTCTCGACGTTGTGTTCAACCACACTGCCGAAGGTAATCACGACGGGCCGACTCTGAGTTTTCGCGGCTTGGACAACACCACCTACTATATTCTCGAACAAGATCGCTCGCGCTACGCCAATTACAGCGGTACGGGAAACACGCTCAACGCCAATCATCCTATTGTCCGCCGGATGATCCTCGACAGCCTCCGCTATTGGGTCAAAGAGATGCATGTCGACGGCTTCCGATTCGACCTGGCGGCGATTCTTGAGCGCGATGAGTCAGGACAATTGATGTCAGAATCCGCCCGTATTGTGGGACATTGAATCGGACCCGGAGCTTGCCGGAACCAAGCTCATCGCCGAAGCCTGGGACGCGGCCGGACTTTACAAGGTCGGCAGCTTCATCGGAGATAGTTGGAAGGAGTGGAACGGGCGGTTTCGAGATGATGTCCGGAGTTTTTTCGCGGGGAAGAGCATTCGGTTCGACACTTTGCTGACCGGTTGGCTGGCAGCCCGGCGATTTACGGTCATAAGGAACGCGAGGCCGAGCAAAGCGTTAATTTTGTAACGTGCCATGACGGCTTCACCCTCAACGACCTCGTCTCGTATAACTCACAAGCACAACGAAGCAAACGGCGAAAATAACCGCGACGGGGCGAACGACAACCGAAGCTGGAACTGCGGTGTTGAAGGTCCGACCGATGATCCCGGTGTGGAGAAGCTCAGAAACCGGCAAATGAAAAACTTTCTGACCGTAACGATGCTTTCGGTCGGTATGCCCATGCTTCTCATGGGCGACGAAGTGCGGCGAACACAACGTGGGAACAACAACGCCTATTGCCAGGATAACGAAACCAGCTGGTTCGACTGGACGTTACTCACAAAGCATGCCGATGTTCATCGCTTCGTGACCCTGCTCAACGCGCGACGTGTTTTGCGAGACGCCGGAACCCGAACGACAGCGCGTAAGCTTGAACCAGCTCCTCCGCGGCGTGAACCTGGCCTGGCACGGCGTCAAACTCAACCAGCCGGACTGGGGCGAACATTCGCACAGCATTGCGTTCACCGTGGAACTCCGCCAGGAAAGACTGCTCTTTCACGTGATCTTGAACGCCTATTGGCAGCCGCTCGATTTCGAGCTGCCGCGATTGGATAACGCAGGCGAAAATCCATGGCGCCGCTGGATCGACACAGCCCTCGACTCCCCGCGCGACATCCTTAACTGGAAGACTGTAGAGTCGGTTCCTGGCTATACCTATCGAGCCGAGTCGCGCTCGGTAGTTATACTTATCTCGTGGCTATGATATGGCCACGATCCGGGCAAAGGAACATCCCGCCACTTTCCCCATTCGAGATGCGAGTCACGGATCTCGTGGACTCGCTCGACGAATCGGAGGCGCAGGATACCCAACGGCCGCGGTTTCCAAACTCTCAAGCTCGACTCACCTATCGTGAGGCCAGTCCGTTGATGAAGACCCGATGTCGCCGGGCTCGGATCCAACGCTTTTACACTGAAGCCCCAGGAGTCTTTTGTCCGTTGCGTCTGCGGACGTTCTCTATATTCATTGTTAATCAGTGGCCGATGTGGCGAAATGGTAGACGCAATGGACTTAAAATTGCGGTTTTAGCGATTTCTTTGCTTTGCGCTGCTTATCAAACCTGGGACAGTTTAGCTGGGTAAATCGCCCGAATTTGCGAATTTCGTCTGTTTATCAGAGCGGGAGCAGAAATCGGCTCACTCTTGCACAAATTCTAGCACAAAATCCTCACTCGCTGAACCGCGACATGCTTTCGAAAGCCTATCACCCGCCAATTTTATGACGCAGGGCGATTCGCACGTAATACTGACTTATCCGACGACTGAATAGAAGACTCGACGTTGGACGATGGTTGCCGCTATCTTCAGTTGTAACAGCGCGGAGGATGAACGCGAGGCCCCACTCGTCGGCGCCAGAACAAAACGCCGAACAGAAGCGACAGCATCTTGAACAAGCGGCTGCTGGTCTCGAAGCGCAACGCGCAGTCCTCGGGGATCTAGTCGTCGATTCCGCGCTCGAAGCGCTGCGCCGGCAGCTGGCTGAGTTGGGGCCGTCAACCGACGGAGGCGACCGGTTAGCGGGTGAACGCAAACTGATCACAGTGATGTTTGCCGATATTTCCGGTTATACCGCGCTGGCCGAGACAATTGATCCAGAGCGTGCGCGCGACCTTTTGAATGACTGCTTCGAACATCTCGTTCCGATGGTCGAGAAGCTGACGGAGGGACGATTGACAAGTTCGTGGGCGACGAAATTGTGGCGCTCTTTGGCGCGCCGGTAGCGCATGAAAACGACGCCGAACGCGCCTGCGCCGCTGCGCTCGAAATGATGGCAGCGCTGGCCGATTTCAATCAGAGGAAGAAAGCAGACCTCGGTTTACATTTTGGAATCAACACGGGCCATGTCGTAGCGGGCGATGTTGGGACTAGTTACCGTCATGACTATTCCGTGATGGGGCACGCCGTGAATCTAGCGGCACGCCTGGAGGATGCGTCGTCGCGTGGCGAGATATTTGTGGGCGCACAAACCCAGCGCATGGCGGCGCCGTTTTTCGAGTTCGAGGAGATGACGCTCGAAGTGAAAGGAACTTCCGCACCGGTGACGGCGTTTCGGCTCCTGCGTGCGCGAGAGAGCATCGGCTCCGCGCGCGGGCTCAGCGGACGTTTCTCGCCGCTCGTGGGACGTGAGCGCGAACTAGGCGCGCTGCAAAATCTGCTCGCAGATTTGCAAAGAAGGTGCGGTGCCGTCGCTGCGCTCTTTGGCGAAGCCGGAATTGGCAAGAGCCGGCTTACCGCGGAACTGCGGGCGCGCGCTGGCGAATTGAAATGGCATGAAGGGCGCAGCCTTTCGCATACCAGAGGGATGAGTTACTGGCTCGCGCGCGACATCGCACGGAACTTGTTAGGCATCGGCGCGATGGAAAGCTCGTCCGTTGGACTCAAGAAGCTGCGAGAAACTCTCGAGGAAGTAATTGGTGAAAAAGGATTGCGCTTCCATCCTTTCCTGGCGCGTTTTCTCGAGTTACCGTTGGATGAACACGCGGAAGCTACCCTGCTGGAGCTGACACCTGAGGCGTTACACCGCGAAACGTTTGAAGCAGTTGCAGCTTTCGTTCTTGCCCTGGCTGTAATTCAGCCGCTCGTCATCGTCTGTGAAGACCTGCATTGGGCAGATCCCTCTTCCTTACAATTAGTGGAGAAGCTGCTTCCGTTAACCGCGAGCGCCCCACTGCTCTTGTTGCTTGTTCTGCGACGCGATGACGATATCGCGAATGCTTTTCTGCAGCGCATTGCCAGGCAGTTCGGCGATCGATTCCAGCAAGTAAATCTTGAACCGCTTTCTTCGGCGGCAAGCCAGCGTCTCCTTCAGAATTTGCTCAAGGTCGGAGAACTCCCCGCGGGACTGGCGCGGTTAATCCTCAGTAAAACCGAGGGGAATGCATTCTTCCTCGAGGAGGTTTTGCGATCTTTGATCGACGAGGGCGTGATCAAGTTTTGCGATGGTAAGGCGAAATTTTGCCAGGAGGTCCAGACCGTAAATGTCCCCGATACCGCACACGGAGTGCTCGCCTCCAGAATCGATCGATTACCTGCCGCAGAAAAGAACGTGCTGCAAACGGCCGCAGTGTTGGGTCGGGTTTTCGACGAAAAGTTACTCGTTAGTCTCGTGACGAGAGAGACGGGTCGAAACGGCCTGCGCGATTCTCTCGAAGATCTCGTTTCGCGCGAATTCCTCCGTCATCACACGGTAGAAGGAGAGCCGGATGATTCCCATCGGAATGGCTACATTTTCAAGCATGCGCTTACCCACGAAGTTTCCTACCAGAGCCTTTTGCTGGCACGAAGAAAAGATCTGCATCGACGCGCCGCCGAAGCGATCGAAGAACTCTGGGAACCGAAGCTCGATGAACAGGCAGCTGCTTTAGGCCAGCATTTTGCCAAAGCTGAGCTGCCGGCAAAGGCTGTCGAATACCTCAAGCGTGCAGGAGATCGTGCGGCTTCGAGTTATGCTAATGAAGAGGCGATAGGTTTTTATCGGCAAGCGCTCGAACAGATTAAGCTTGCGGGCGAGCGCGACGATAGTGGCAGTTTTAGGATTGGTGCCGGCGAGCTACAGGAACGCGCGGGCGATCTCTTGCAGCTTATCGGCAAGCAAGAAGAAGCGCGCGATAGTTATGCGTCTGCTCTGGCCGAGATAGAAAACGAAGAACTGGCCAAGGTCCGAGTTTCCACCGCGCGGCTATATAGAAAGATCGCCAAGACACATGAGACGCAGCACAACTGTGATGAGGCATTGCGCCAATACGATCGGGCCGAGGTGACATTGGGGGCGTCGAACAAATTTTCTTCGGCGGATTGGGCGGAGTTAATCGAAACGCGCCTCGGCCGTATTTACGCCCACTACTTCAACCAGGCGCTGGAGAAAATGGTAAGCGAACTAGACGAACTTCGGGGCGCGGTCGAACTGCACGGCACATCACGCCAGCGCGCCGATTTCCTGCATCATGAAGTGCTGACGCGGTTTCGCCGGGAGCGATTCGTTGTTTCCGACGAAACTCTCGCGCTCGCTCTGCGAGGCTTAGAGCTTCAACAGCAGGATGGCGACATCTTATCGCTTGGCCATTCTCATTTTTCTATCGGCCTGGCGCGCATTTGTCGCTTTGAACCTAACGAAGCGAAAACGCAATTACAGGCTGCATTGATCGCTGCCGAGCGCACGGGCGATCTGATACTTCTCTCTCGCAGCTTGAATTACCTCGTGATGGTCGAACGTGTTCGTCAGAATGCAAACGCCGCGGGCCGCGCCGTAAAGCGATTGCTTCCACTGGTGACGCGCGAAAAGATGACCGATTACATCGGAGTTGCCAGGGCAACGCTGGGCTGGATCGCCTGGTGCGCGGGGGATGAAACGACAGCAGGCGCGGAAGCAAAGGCAGCTCTTGAAGTCTGGGCGGAAGGAGTTCCGTATCCGTTCAAATGGACGGCGCTCTGGCCGCTGATCGCGATCGCCATCGAATGCAAAGACGTTTCCGCCGCAGCGAAATATTCGCAACAACTGCTGGATCCGCCACAGCAACCGTTACCGCCCGAGCTGGCCGCGTGCGTTGCGGAAATAATTAAGGCTCACAAGTCGGCGCAAGAGAAGGAGGCGCTCGAGATTGCTGGTCACGCGGTTCAGCTCGCGCGCGAACTTAAATACCTTTGAGTTTACCGTGATCTTGGTTGTTGGAGCCACCGGTTAAGGCAGGTTCTGGGCAATCCAGCTAAAAAGAACCTGGTTCGAGTAGGGTCCTAAGCAATCCAGTCCGGGCGTTGAATTCCCAGACCTCGCCCAGGTCGCTGGATTGCGCTTGCCATGTCGACCGGAGTCTTTGTCCGCTGCGTCCCTGATTTTGCCGCAATCATAAGCTCTCTGATCAGTAGCGTATTCGGCAATGCGCTTATCTCCGCACTCCCAAGCCGCCGTTCGTGCTCGACAGTGAAGCGTCGGCTCTGAAAAGATCAGGTCACCAACTCCGCCGCGTGCGGAGGCAACATGTCGAGCGTTCAAGAGCCGCATCTCCACCTTGAGGTTGGGACATATCTTGTTTCTCGACATTGTCGGATACTCAAAGCTGCTCAGCCGACGAACAAAAAGAGTTGGTGCAGGAGCTCAATCAGATTGTTCGAGAGACCGAGCAATTCCGTGCCGCCGAAGCTGAGGGAAAGCTGACGCGTTTACCGACGGGCGATGGGATGGTGCTCGTCTTTACAAACAATCCTGAAGCGCCCGTGGAGTGCGCGCTAGAAATCAGCAAGGCGCTACAAAGCCACCCGAAACTCAAGCTGCGCATGGGCATTCACAGTGGCCCGGTCAATCCAGTCGCGGATGTGAACGATCAGTCCAATCTCGCTCGGAGCTGGAATTAACGTGGCGCAGCGCGTCATGTCATTGTGGCGATGCCGGACATATTCTCCTCTCCAAACATTTCGCCGAAGATTTGGGAACACTACGCTCACTGGCGATCGCATTTGCACGACGTCGGAGAAGTCACAGACAAGCATGGCGCCGAGCGTGCCAGCTTGTTAATCTCTATACGGATCGAACTCGGGAATTCAGCTCTGCCAGCGAAGTTGAGGCAAGCGAGAGCCGCCTTTCGAGTTAAATCTGCTGTTGTCGCGGCGTTGCTCCTGATAACGGCGCTCGGTGTTGGATTTTGGATGCTTCGCCGCTCACAAGAGAAACTCATGAACGCAACCGCGGCGACTCCTTACAAAAGCATCGCGGTCCTGCCCTTTGAGGATCTGAGCGAAGATAAAGCGAACGCCTATTTTGCCGACGGCACTCAGAATGAAATCCTGACCAAACTCGCTGGTATCGGCGACCTGAAGGTTATCTCGCGGACTTCCACCGCCAAATACAAAAGCAAGCCGGAAGACTTGAAGACAGTGGCCCGCGAACTCGGCGTGGCCACTGTGCTCGAAGGCAGCGTGCAAAGGGCTGGAGGCAAAGTCCGGGTAAATGTGCAACTCCTCGATGCGCGCAGCGACACGCATCTCTGGGCGAAGAGTTACGATCGTAACTTTAACGATATTTTTGCAGTCGAGAGCGACGTCGCGCAGGAGATTGCCGATGCGTTACGGGCTAAGCTGTCTCCGAGCCAGGCGAATGCTCTGGCCGCAGCGCCCACGCGTGACACGGAAGCTTATGATCTGTTCCTGAAGGGTGAATACCAGGAACGCCAGGCGGAGAGTACATAAACGGCGAAATATACTGACCGCGCTGCAACCTTCTATCGGCAAGCACTGGCACGGGATCCGAATTTCGTGCTTGCGTATGCGCGACTCGCTTACAGCCGCTTACATCGGCATTGGTTGGTCAATCGCCTGACTTCGGCACAATTGGGTGAGGTAAAGTCTGAACATCGAACGCGCACTAGCGATTGCTCCAGATTCGCCGGAAGCGCATCTGGCGCTAGGTATGTTTCATTACTGGGGCCGTCGTGACTTTGATTCCGCGCTGAGAGAACTCGACCGGGCCATCGAACTCCAGCCAAGTAACTCCGATAGCCGGCAGCTACCGGGCTGCGATTTACCGCTCGCCGCGGTGAATGAGCGACGCTCGCTTGCTGAATACGAGCGGGCGGCTGGAACTTGATCCGCGCGACGTATGGATTCCAGACCAAATAGGCGCAACATACCTTTCCGCTTCGTCGTTGGAGTGACGCTGAGCACTGGCTCAAGCATGCTTTAGCTCTTGATCCGCATCATCACTGGAGCCGCCTACCGCCTCAACCTTACCTACATCGCCAGCACTGGCGATATTCAGCGCGCCAGGCGGGCGTGGGAGGGAGTACCGAACGACAAAACAGACGTGGGCGAAGGCGCGGCTAGCCCTATGGGATCATAATTCCCCAGATGGTTGGCGAGATCGAATATCTCGACGTGCTGGAGAGGCATTTTCGCCGATGCTCTCAAAGCGTGGGACGCTGCACCGACTGACACAGCCGAAGGACGCCTCGTGCAGCTAAAGGCGCGAATTGGGATTCAAGTGCTTGCCGGTCAAAGTGCGGCAGCAAAATCCGAGGCCGAGGAAGCACGCGCTTTACTCGAACCCCGGCTAGCCGAACGGGCGCCGGAAGACCGCACTTCGTTACAGCGAGTCGGCATGGGTTTACGTTTGCCTTGGGCGTAACGCGGATGCGCTTCGCCTAGCACGAGAAGCGGCAGAATCGATGCCAATCGAAAAAGATGCGATTCTCGGCGTGAATTTTCTTGTCGGACTAGCGCAGATCGAAGCACACACTGGCCAGTCCGAACAGGCGGTAAAACTACTTCGGCAGCTGCTCACAATGCCTGCCGGAGATACATTTCCGTTGCACGTCTAAAGATCGACCCCGTCTGGGACCCAATCCGTAACGATCCCGGTTTTCAAAAACTCCTTTCCGAACCAGAGCCTGAAACCGTTTCACAAATAGCGAGTTAAGCGCGACCCGCCGATCTAATCGTCCGACGCGCTGCCATTCGGTCGGCTGTGGTATGGCGAGCCAAACGCAGTCAGCAACGCAATCGGTTACGCGAAGTTTCACAGCCGGTCACATGATGCTGTGATTCGCGTTTACGATGAAGCTGGCAACGTGATCGAAACGCACGAGCACGCGGGCGATTTCAAAGATTGATAAGTGCTCGGCAGCTTTACTGATTGCCGCAGTCGTTGGAGCGGCAGTGCAGTTGTAACGCAGTCGTTACCTTTTACCTTTTCCAGTGCCGCAACTTTTGAATCCCGGGGTTTCAATCTTTGGAAACCTATAACGCTATGAACCGGAGAAAATTCGTTCTCCTTGGTTGCGTGGTAGCATGCGTTTTCGCAGCCTCGACTGCCACGGCGCAGATGAGGGCGCACGGCTAATTCGGTGCCCCGGATGGGAATGCGCGGCGCTTTCACGCCACGTTCGATTGCCCGAATGCCGATGCACCGCGCTCCAATGATGAATTCAGCCTTGGGCCTTCGGCCCTTTAACCGTTTCAACGACGGCCACTTTGATCGAGGCGATCGATTTCGTCGCTTCCACCATTTCAATAAAATCATCTTTATCGGCGACTTCGGCTTTCCATGGTGGTGGGGTCCTTGGTGGGGCTGGAACTCGGGCTACTACCCATACGGACCCTACGAATATTCTGAATATTCTTATCCGTCCTACTACTCCGGCTACGGATACGGGTATGGTAACTATGGCTTATGGTTACGGCTATGTCTATCCATCTATGTGAGTTACTACGGCAGCTATTACAGCGGCACGAACTACGAAAATGACGATGAAAGTGCTGTGCGCAATGTCCTCGCCGAATACACAGTTTCTTGGAACCGCCATGACACGGCCGCCGTCGGTCGTCTCTTCACTGAAAACTGCGAATACGTAACTGAACGAAGTA